>ERZ808041.341-NODE-341-length-40249-cov-4.219207_pt1 | contig 40249 bp, 32 predicted proteins | sample MGYA00380192_ERZ808041 | MGnify/ENA primary metagenome ERZ808041 (study PRJEB31490, sample SAMN06133412) | mouse gut metagenome | isolation source: Z1_1 | host: mice | place: China: Chengdu | collected 2015-05 ...
TCTCTTTGCTCACCTTTTTGTTGAAGGCATTGATGCTGCCGCCCGGGAACCGGAACAGTCTGGCCTCCACTCCCGTCACCTCGTATACGGTGTCGTATGCTTTCTGAAAATCTTCCATATAACTGTCCACATCCGCATAGAGCGTTTTATAATCATGTACGTCACAGTGAATGCCGATGGCGTGTCCTTCCTGCACGATCCGTCTGGCCGTCTCCGGATATCTGCGCACATACTCCCCGATCACAAAGAAAGTCGCCTTCACATTCCTTTCCTTCAAAATATCCAGTATCCTGTCCGTATTCTCCTCCGAAGGACCGTCGTCAAAAGTCAGATACATTGTCTTCGGGTTCAGGTATCTGTCAATTCCTCTGGCGATCCCTGCCGCCAGCTGGTCTCTGTACGCTCCTGTGATCAGCCTGCCGCGCTCCTCCTCATTGGAGAGAAACCCGGTCTCGATCAGACAGGACGGCATCGTGCTTTTGCTGGTCACACACAGTTCGGAATCCGCGATAAGCTCCCTGCTCACAGCGCCCGTCTCCCGCACGGTCTCCTGCTGGATCAGCTGCGCCAGCCGTCCGCTGTCCCGTCCCGCGTCGGTTCCGTCATACCAGGTCTCAATCCCTGCCACGCTTTCATCCTCACAGGAATTTTGATGGATGCTCACATAGAGAAGGGCATTCCTGGCGTTCGCATTTTCCACCCGGTCCATCTTATCTATGTACTCATCGCCCTCTCTGGCCAGTTCCGCCTGATATCCCATCTCCCGCAGCCGGACAACGACCCTGGCCGCGATCATCCTGTTGATATCCTTCTCCACGATATTCCCAAACACACAGCCGCCGTCCACTCCGCCGTGTCCGGGGTCGATGACGATCACCGATGTCTCTTCGCTCTGCGCTTCCTGCATGGCGGTCTCTTCTTTATCGTCTCCTTTATCTTCCCGCTCCTCACTGCCGGTCTCCGAAACCGCCGGCTGCTCCTGTGTGAGAGTATCTCTGGCTCTGGTCTTCACCGTCACGGTACCGGACTGCATCTGCGCCGTCGCCGCCTCCACAGACTGTGTCGCCTTCCTTGTCTTAACGGCCACGGCGGCGCAGACTATGATGATGCAGACAATCGACAACCCCGTCACGATCCTGCACAGATAACTTCTCAATTCTTCTCTTCTTCTCTGTAAGCTGCGGTATCCTCTTTTTCTGTACATAAAATGATGCTCCTCTCCTGTAATCTGTTCCTATCATACAGAAGCGGTGCATCATAATTTCATCATTTTTGTAACATAGTTACATCATTTTTGCATCAAAGTTGCATCATCGGATTATCGGGAGATCTTCAGAAACAGTTCATTGATTCCTTCGTAGAAACCAACCGTAACGATCGTCCTCTCTTCCCCGCTGCCGGCAAAGACATACTTCTTATAGTAAGGCGTCGTCTCCAGCAGCGGATTATCCGTCTCGTATGCCTCCGGCTTCGTCAGCCCCATATAACTGCTCCACGCATCGATCAGCGCATCCGGATCGATATCCTCCCATCCAAGCTGCGCCCGCACATAGAATTCATAGATCTTGCCGTCATCCGCATCAATATACGTGTCGATCAGCCGATTCTCCTTGTTGGCATTCTGCAGGCTGCCCGTCAGGCTCAGCTTCCAGACCGCCACATTGTTTCTCGGTTCCGGCACGTCGATCGCGGAATAGAGCGTCGCCTCATAAGCCTGCGCCCGGATCTCCCGGATTTCCTCCGGCAGAATACCGGCCTCCTTCAGGATGGAAAATTCCCTGTTCGCGGTCTCATAGATCTGCTCGTCTGTGATCTCCTTCCCGGAAGGGCCGTTATGGTTGACCACGAAAGCATAAGTCCCCGTCAGTTCCCGGTAAGCGCTGTCCGTCTCCCTTGTTCTCGCGCTCTGTTCCGTCTCCGGCAGCGTCTGGGCGTTGAGACAGCGGGACAGAATATAGAGCTTCTCATTGCTGCTCAGCTGATAGCGGTAGCCTTCTCCTCCGGTCTCTTCCTCCTGTGTTTTGATCTGATTCAATATCCCTCTGTCGGTATAGGTGGCAAGCGCTTCCGGTCCCCAGACGGACAGTATCACCGCCAGCACAGTCAGAACAAGCAGCGCTGGACTAAGAATGGATCTCTTCATGCTGTGCCTCCTTCCCCTCTTCCCATAAGAGGAATCCTGCCGTCGTTCCCTGTCCGGGCTCGCTCTCGAATTCCAGCCTGCTTTTGTGCAGCGCCAGAATCTCCGTGCACAGCGCCAGCCCCAGCCCGGCGCCGTTTCTGCTGCGCGATCTGGATTTGTCCACCATATAGAAGGCCTGCGTGATCCTGGAGATCTCTTCCGCCGGAATCCCGATGCCGTAGTCCCTGACACTGAACCGATACCCGGTCCGCCCGGGCTTTTCCTTTTCCGATGAAGGCTCTTCCACGACACGGCCTTCTATCTCGATCCTGCCGCCCGGCTCCGAAGCCTTGCAGGCATTGTCGATCAGGTTCACCAGCACCGTCTGGATCAGGCTGATGTCCGCCGTCACCACGGCCGGTTCGCAGCAGAACCGAAAATCCATGTCCGCATTGGGCCGAAACATGTTCCGCAGATATTCAAACAGGGTCTCCGTCAGGATCTTCTGCGGTCTTGCCCCTTCCTTCTTCGTCACCATGATATCCAGAAGCCGCAGCGACATGGTCTCCAGACGCTTGCCCTCCGTATAGATATAGTTGGCAGAGCGGAAACTTTTCTCCTCGTCCAGCTTTCTGGAACGCAGCATATCCGCATACCCGATGATGGAGGTAAGCGGCGTCTTAAGCTCATGGGCAAAAGCGCCCACGAACTCTTCCCGGGACACTACCTCTTCCTCCAGCTGGCCGATGGTCTTCTCCAGCGCCTCCGACATATGGTTAAAATCCTGCGTCAGCTGTCCCAGCTCGTCGCTGCTGACCTGTCTGGCACGATACCCGTAGTCCCCGGCCGCCATCTTTCTTGTGGCCTTCATCAGCAGCCGGATCGGCTTCGTCAGCCGGGAAGCGATAAAGTACATGATTACGATCCCCAGAACGAGCATCAGCATCATCAGCCGCCGGTAGACCGTAAACCCTGTCTGTCTCTCCTCAAACACCTGGGACACATCCCTGAGCGTCTCCAGATACAAAACCCTGCCAAGCGCATTGACACTGCTGCCCGTCTGGATATAATAACGGTTCCCCTGTCTTATCACCCGGTAGGCATACAGATTCTCTTCCGTCTGCTCCAGCAGGGCATCGTCCGCCTCAAAACCGTCGCTGGCATAGAGCACCTGTTTTCCTTCATCGGAAAGCCGCAGCAGGCGCCCATCGCCCTGCCCGCCTGTCTCCAGATTGGAGGCGATCTGTTCCACGGATCCGTCCTGCAGCAGATCGTACTTAAGCGGCACATTAAGCGCCGCGGTCTGAAAGGCGAACCGCAGTATGCTGTTCTCGTCCAGCGCCTGATCGACCTCACGTGCAAGAGAGGTCCGGAACACATAGTTCACAAAATAGAACCCGCTCAAGCCCAGCGTGATTGCTATGATGATCGTCGTCCAAAGCAATAATTTCTGCGAAAATTTCATAGTTTCCTCTGCGTGGATATTGCCGGCTGTGCCTGCTGTATCCCTGAATGCATAAAACTTACCCTTCGTCCTATAACTCCAGCCGGTAGCCCACCTTGTACACCGCCACCAGATTCTTCTCCCAGCCCAGCTTCTTTCGAAGTCTCTGCACGTGGAGATCCAGTGTCCTGCTGTTGGCAAAATACTCGTCATCCCAGACCCGCTCATACAGATTTTCCCGAAAAAGCGCAATATTCCGGTTCTCCACAAAAAGCAGCATCAGATCAAACTCCTTGCTGGTCAGCGGCACCGGACTGCCGTCTTTTGTCACCCGTCTTGCTTCCACATCGATCGCCACATCTCCAAGCGCGATCACCTTATCCGTCTTATTGTATCTGCGCAGAACCGCTTCCACTCTGGCCGACAGCTCCGCCACGTCAAAAGGCTTGATCAGATAATCGTCGGCCCCCAGTTTCAGTCCCTTGACCCGGTCCTTCACTTCATGCTTCGCCGAGATAAAGATCACCGGCACCTTAAAGGGCCTGATATATTCCATCACATCATATCCGTCCGCGCCCGGCAGCATGATATCCAAAAGCACCAGGTCAAAGGTATTCTTCTCCACCGCGTCAATGGCGGCCAGACCGTCCTGCACTGCCACGCAGGAATATCCTGCCGCCGACAGATTCATCTCGATCAGGTCGCAGATCGGCTTTTCATCATCCACTATCAGTATCTTGATCATATCTGCACCCCCGTTCTTGTCTCGATGAAAATGATCATTCGGGACTCCATCCCCAATAGGCCCTCGCCTTGTCTACAAGCCCTGCCACCGTGTCCTCCTCACTGCAGCGGACCTTCTTCTTCACTTCCGTATCCGTCTCAAAACCGCTGGTCCGCTGGTAATAGATCTGATAGTCGCTCTCGACGACCACCTCGTCCACACTGCCTTCATAGCTGTAACGGGCAAATACAAGCAGATCCTTCATGCCATCTCCGTCAATGTCCCTGCAGGTGATTCCCTTAAACGCATACAGATTGTCGTAATCGCCCATCGGCTGGAAACTCCAGACAATATTCCCCTGCTCGTCCACCAGATAGATCATAAAGATCGAAAATTCCGCCATCGTATAGCTTCCCGGCATGACCTCCAGATAGCCCAGCTTCTCGAACTGCCTGAAATAATCCTGCTCTTTCGTGATAACAAACCCGTTCTTAAGCAGCTCCTCCCTGGTCGATGCCGTATAAAGGAATTCGGCCGAGTACCCGTCCCTGACACAGGCAATGATGCTCTCGGCGCTCTTGTTCATCCCGAAGCGGTTGATCTTGTCCGAGATCCGGTAATCCCGGTAGAAGCCCGCCTCATCCTGAAACAGCACGTCTCCCACCTTATATTCCCTGCCGGCAAACTCCCCCGTCCTGTTGCGGCAGGAAACGATCAGCACGATATCCAGCCGCCCGTCCCGGTTCAGATCCTGAAAAGAGACGGCTCCGATCTCCTCCACCGGCTGTTTAAGCGTGCCCACGTTCCAGCTGTTGGCCGCCAGCTGATCCGTCCGGTACACCACAGTACCGTCTTCCTTCGTAAAAAAAAGCGCCAGCCTCTGATACCGCTCTTCCATGGCAGGCACCAGCAGGATCTCCCCGTAGCAGTCCGTCTCCAGCGGAAAGATCTGATCCTCGATCACCCGAAACCCGCTGTCCGCGATCTGGGCCCGCCGCGTGATCCCGTTCAGCCGCCCCTGGTACTCCTCATACGCCGCCCGCACCTGCCGGTCCGCATCCGCTGCCGCCTCCGCGGTTTCTTCTTTCGCCGCCGCAGACATACGCAAACCGGCACACAATGCCGCAACGGCAGTCAGCATCCCTATGTATTTGCGCCATGTACTCCTCTTTCGCAATGCCTGCACCTGCTTTTTCCTCTGTCAATTACCGGCTGTTGCCGTCTGTCGTCCTCTACACGTTGATCTGGGCCGTCACGCCCAGCTGTTCTTTATTCTCCTCCAAGATCGGCCGCACCACCTCTTCCAGAAACTTCTCGACCTGCAGTGGCGCCCGTCCTACATACTTTGACGGATCCATCGTCTGCTGCAGTTCTTCTTTTGTCAGATGGAAGGCCGGATCCGCCGCGATCAGCTCCAGCAAGTCATTCTCTCTGCCGTCACGCTTCACATGGGCGCCCGCCTCCATGGACAGCTCCCTGATCTTCTCGTGCAGCTCCTGCCTGTTGCCGCCCAGCTTCACCGCATCCATCATAATATTCTCCGTCGCCATAAAAGGCAGCTCGCTCATAAGCCGCTTCGTGATCACCTTGTCATATACCACCAGGCCGTCCACCACATTCAGGCACAGATCCAGTATACCGTCCACCGCCAGAAAGGCTTCCGGGATCGACAGTCTCTTGTTGGCGGAATCATCCAGCGTCCGCTCAAACCACTGGGTCGCAGAGGTGATGGCCGGATTCAGCGCATCCACCATCACATAACGGGCAAGGGACGCGATCCGCTCGCTCCGCATCGGGTTTCGCTTGTACGCCATGGCCGAGGAACCGATCTGATTCTTCTCGAAAGGCTCCTCCACCTCTTTTAAGTGCTGCAGCAGCCGGATATCATTGGACATCTTGTGGGCCGATGCCGCGATCCCCGCCAGCACATTGCAGACCCTCGTGTCCACCTTCCGGGAGTAGGTCTGCCCCGACACCGGACAGCACTCCTTAAACCCCATCTTCTCTGCGATCATCGGGTCGATCCTGTCGATGGTCTCCTGATCCCCGTTAAACAGCTCGAGGAAAGAAGCCTGCGTGCCGGTGGTGCCCTTGGATCCGAGCAGCTTCATCGTTGAGAGCACATAGTCAAGATCCTCCAGATCAAGACAAAATTCCTGCGCCCAGAGCGTCGCCCGCTTGCCCACTGTCGTAGGCTGGGCCGGCTGGAAATGGGTGAAGGCAAGGGTCGGAAGCTCTTTGTACTTCTGTGCAAACCCGGCAAGCCCGGCGATCACATTCACCAGCTTCTTCTTCACCAGACGGAGCGCCTCCGTCATCACAATGATATCCGTGTTGTCGCCCACATAGCAGGATGTGGCGCCCAGATGAATGATCCCTGCCGCCTTCGGACACTGCAGGCCGTAAGCATAGACATGGCTCATCACATCATGCCGCACTTCCTTCTCCCGCTCCCTGGCCACCTCATAGTTGATATCCTCCGCATGGGCCTTCAGCTCGTCGATCTGTTCCTGTGTGATGACCGGCTGCCCGTTCTGGCTCAGTCCCAGCTCCATTTCCGTCTCCGCCAGCGCAATCCAAAGTCTGCGCCACGTACAAAACTTCATATCCGGTGAAAAGATATACTGCATTTCCTTACTCGCATACCGTTCCGACAACGGGCTCACATATCTGTCTGTGCTCATGTTATATTCTCCTCCATCTTCCCCGACGGCTTACTGCCGCCTGTATTCACTGCTGCCTGCGTTCACTGCCGTCCATACTCACTGCTGCCTGCGTTCATCGCCATCCGTACTCACTGCCGCCTGTACTCATTACCGTCTGTATCCCGCCGGCGCCTTCGCCCCGGCCTGTGCCGTGCCTGTCTTACCTCTCCTCATTCTGGTACTTCTTTTCATACTCCTCTACATATTTCATGACCTCTTTCGCATACTGCGGATATTTTTCCACCAGCGCTTTGATCTCCTGCTGGGAGCCGCCTGCCACCACTTCCTTGTTGTAATCCATCCTGCGGCGCAGAGACTGTCTTCTGACGATCAGATTATGCCGGATTTCCACCATCTCTTTCCGGTCCAGGATCGCTTCCGTCTGATGCAGCCATATGGCCGGATCCTTGATCTGGTAGCATTTCAGCATCTGCAGCAGTTCCCGTTCGTTCTGATCCAGGTCTCTTTCCGCCTTCCGCATATTCTCCCGTTCTTTGCGTTCCGCCTTGTAGTTCTCCCACATGTCGATCAGCTTCTGGGCGCTGCTTACCCCGTACTTAAGCTGCAGATATTCCAGCAGGTTGGTATTGTTGACATAGCGGATCTTCACTTTATTCTGCAGAAGAATGATCTTGTTGATGCCATTCTCCACCCGGCGAAGCTCCTGTCTGGCATCCAGATGCTTGATGTAGATGACCGTGATCGCCGTCGCCGCCGCACCGGCCGTCAGCAGATATCCGGCCCTCGTATCCATATCCAGGAAAAACTGCAGAAGCAGAAGCAGCACCACGCAGAGCCCCAGCGCCGCCACACAGATGATCGCCATCCCTCTTGTATCGGCAATCAGGTTCATCACTTCGCTTTTACGGTACAGGTAGGCATGCTTCTCACCGTCCAAACGGCCCAGATCCTGCTTGATCCGCCCCTGATACTCTTCCGCCTCGCTGAGCTTCTCATAGCCTTCCTCCACCTCGTCCGCGATCCGCTCCATATGATAATACTGCTCATCGGTGATCTTACGCGCCCGCTCCATGAAGTCCGCCTTGCTGTCCTGCAGCTCGGCCACCCGCATGGCGCATTCCTTCAACTGGCTGCTCTCTTCCTCCGGAAGCGCCTCGATCTCCTCCATATCCTTTAAGTAAGACGTGACCATGTCATACTCATAAGAAAGATTCTCCAGCTCCTTCGTGGCGTCCGCCATCCGCTCCAGACAGTCCTTGACATAATCGGTTCTCTGCGCTTTGTCGTCATAGTTTACTTCGCTGATGTCTTCCGCGTCACTCCATGTGTCGTCATATTCCTCTTCCCATTCTTTTTTCCGAAATCTGTCTCTTAACTTCTTGATCAATCCCATCGTCTTTTCCGCCTGTCTGTTTTTTTAACCGGCCGTCACGCGTTACAGCAAACGCACGGCCACCTACGATACATACTCTCTGTATCTGCCTTTCAACTCTGCCGTCAGCCGCTCGATCTCCTGATAATAGGGCGTCTCGTTTCCGATCAGGCTGCTGCCTTCCTCCCGGAACACCTGCAGGGTAAACAGCATACGGTTCTCGTCCGTCGCCTCAAACTGCCCCTCTGCCTGCTCGATCCGCCGCTCCACCTGCAATGACGCATTGTGGTACTCCGGATGCTCCGCTATAAAGGCCACATACTCCTTGTCTTTAGAGTACATGCGCACGGAAGTCAAATACAGGGCCAGACTCTCCTTCGCCCCGTCCAGCTCAAAGGCCTCCCGGAATCGCTCGGATGCCTGCCGGAACATAAAGAGCTTCGCATAGGCCACACCCATATTGTGGTGTACCTGCGCCGTCAACACCCGGTCCGTCTCCCCGAGCTGGGTAAGAAGCGCATAATACTGCTTCAACGCCCCGTAATATCTCCCGTTCTGCAGCATATAATCCGCTTTGGCCTTTCTGCGCTCACAGGGGCCGAGTCCCTCGTTGCCCCGGATGATCTCCTCCGTCCGCAGCACCACGTCTGCCGGATAGAGTCCCACATACTCTAATATGATACCCGCAAAAGCCGCCGTGGAACCATTCTGATTCAAAAGAGAATACAGGGCGTGGGCCAGCTGGTTTAACCCGCACTCTTCATCCAGCCACTGTACCAGCTCTCTCAGCATGATCTCCTGATCGAGCATCTCCGCCTTCTCCACCAGCAGATAGCATAGTTCCTCCACAGAATACAGATTGATATAAAATTTTTCTACAAAATAAGGTTTCCCGGCATACCTGCCGGTCCCTAATATGATCTGACTCATTTCTCCCACCCTGTTTTATCTGTCGTTCCCTCACTGCCGGCACCCGGCCCGCCTTTTATCCAATCTGAAAAGACTCCTCCCAGACCCTGCCGCCGGGTGCAAAAAACTCGCCGAATCCCAGATCCGTTACTTTGACCAGCACCTTATCAGGCGCCGCCAGCTTCATCTCCATATGATAGCGTGTAAAAGGCGCTCCGTCCGTGCCGCCGTCCGTCAGCGGGATCACCTTCGTCTCCGCGTTTTTGCCGTTGAGCGGCGTGACCACGAACTGCAGCTGTTTCTCTTTTGTCAGCAGAAGGTCGCATTCCTTATACTGCTCATACCAGTTGCCGCCCGCATCCAGAAGCGCATAGTAGGACTCTTTGCCCTGCCGCATCACATGCATGCCGATGTTGGCCTTCAACATGTCTTTCCCGAGGAAAACATGGCTTTTACCCTCCTCGCTCGGCTCCAGCTTCTCCAGCAGGCCATAACAGGCGCCCCTGCTGAACAGGTTATTCCCCTGAAAAACTCTCCTGTTATGGCAGAGAAATTTCAAAGATCTCTCCTGCCAGCCGGCACGGAAACCGTCCCCCAGCAGGTAGACCGAAGACACCATCCTGCCCTCACACATGGACTGCAGGATTCCCAGAAATCTTTCGTCCGCCAGCTGATACGCGTCCTGACGCAGCGTCTCCTCCTCATCCTCTCCCGGAATGACAAGCGTCTCATACATCTGTTCCTCGATCAGCACCACCACCGGCGTGGTCCGCTTGTTGCATTCCATCCGGTAGATCTTCAACCGCAGCCCGTCATGTTCACAGGCGATCACCTGATGATACCAGAGCTCCGCCGGCTGATGCAGAACAAAGGCGTAGAAACTCTCCGTATGGCTCTGGAAATAGATATGGGAGGTTCTAAGTCCCATGTTCGCCGACACCTGGGACAGGATCTCCACCATCCTGTCATCCGGCTCCTCCACCGTAAACATGATCGCATCAACCTTCTCTACCGGTGCGATAAAATTCATCAGCGCCATGCTGCGCCGGACAAAGAGCGTCAGCAGCGCCACCGGATCGTAGGACTCCCCGTCCAGCTCGATATCCTCACCCTTCCCTGCCAGTGCCAGAAGATCCTCCACCGGCACCATGTCCTCCTCCCCGGCATTCTTTACGGCGTCTTTTCCGTAAAACCACTGGTTGACACCTTTTCGCTTACACAGCATGGTCGGGATATTATACTGCTTCGTTCCCACAACGGTAGCCACCGTATCCACATCTTCCTGTCCGTAGATACAGTAGCTGATCTGGGAATACTGCTCTCCCAGGTCATACCCCACCAGCACGCTTCCCTTATGCAGTTTTTTCCCTTCTTTTCGATCCAGGAACATCTCCTGCCCTCTCCTCTTTTTATATATTTACATTGAATAACATTAGCGCAGCTTAAACAGGCTGTCCACCACAAATTCCTGTCTGTAATACTGCAGCAGCAGATCGTTCACCGTGTCATAATCATGCAGCGTCTTCCCGATCATAATATCGTTGAGCACGGTGAACCGGCTCTCGAAATCGTCCTGTTCCAGATCGCTGGCGCTGATGCTGTTGCTTCTCGTGGGCTGAGAACCTTTCTCCGACTCCTCCGTGATATAGTACTGCAGCCTTTCCCCGAAAAAGACCACAAACTCCTTGATACAGATCCCGGCGAACATGTCCCGCATCTCTTCCGTACTGTATTCCTTCTCCGGACTTCCCTCATCCTGTATCATATAGTGGATGACAGCCCGACAGCCCGGTTTTGCACGGTACTCAATGATCGTCTTGTCCTGGTATTCATCCATCTGCGGGATATAACCCTGATAGTCCTTATACAGCGGCAGGACGATCCGCTCTGCCAGAAGATCCCGCAGAAAAGCACAGCAGGTCTGCCTGATCCGGTCATCCTGCTCATGCCTGTTCTCCGCATAATACTGCAGGAAAGCCATTTTGCACACCCGGTGCATAAACGCATCCTTCTGATACAGCTGCATGATTCCCCGGAAGATAAAGGAATCCATGATCTGCTCTTTGACCACATAGTCATAGCAGCACTGGGAAAGAAAAGCCATCCGCAGCTGTTCATTGCCCATTTCCCTGCTGTAGGCCCGGAAGATCTCGATCTTGTCTCCCACATGCGCTCCCGTGTAGAGCATCTGCACAAGCATCCTCTCGCACAACGCGTAGGTGTTCACGCCAAAGGCATCCGCCGTTTTCCATATATCGCGCATATCCTTGATGCTGCCGAAAAAGTGCCGCACCAGATAAGCAAGCACGTTCTCGTCGTACTTCCCCTTCTGCACCACATGGCAGAGGACACCTGTCATGACGGGATCCTCCTCCATCTGCTCCTCGTCCAGCAGACGGCTGCACAGCTTCAAAAGCACCTTGGCATCCATGCCATAGGGACCGCAGCGCTGTACCCACTGCCACGCCTCCTCGTACATGCCCCGGATGACCATACAGCGCACGACCTCCCTGCGCTCCCTGCGTTCCACGTCCTCCGGCCCAAGGTTCAGCAGATACTTATCCAGCTCCCGCATCCTGTCCCTGGCATAGTAAAAGTGCACCAGCATCATGCGCAGTTCCCGCTTCACCGACTCCGTGATCCGGTCCGAATCCGCCAGCAGCAAAAACAGATCCACGTTGTCGTCCTGCACCGTAAATGCCTTCTCATATTCAAAACATGTATACACCGCATACCACAGGTCGTTTCGCACAAAAGGTGAAATCATGAGCGCCAGACGCTCCGGACCGCACAGCGTCTCCTCACTGTGTGCCACACTCACCGTATATCTGTTGCCCTCCCTGTCGCCCAGAAGAATTTTACACTCGGAATCATAGACCGGCACCAGTGCCCTGCCCTCCGTCACCGGATAGATATTGTCCCCCACACCGTAAGGATATACCGCATAGGCCTCCACGATCCTGTCGCAGTCCACCTTCACTTCCTTCATGAAAAGAAGGGACACCAGCTGCGCCGCGCTCTCTTCATCGATCATCGGAAGACTGATCACATTGCGGTACAGATAGGCGAGATCCCTGTTGATCCGTCCATACGACAGCTGCTGTGCCACAAACCGTTCAATGGCGGCGGTGTAGTTTACATAAATCTCCGTCATCTCCGCTCTGTGCATATGCACATATGCGTACAGATACGCCGTGATCTCATAATGCAGATTGCTCTGGTAGGCGAAGTACATGAGCACGATCTTCGGCAGCGGCACGCTGTGATCAAGCGGCGCCGACATCATATAATATTCATACAGGCGCGTAATGCGCAGATTCTGCTCCACTCCTGCCTGATACCACTCGAAATATGCCGCCCCGGTGCAGTTTCCCTTGATCAGGAGCGTACAGATCGCGTGCAGAACATCATTCCGGGAGCGCATCGCATAGCAGCCTTTCAGAATGCGCAGAATGCTTTCCGAATATGTCTTCTCTTTCTGTGCCAGGTAGACAGTCTGGAGAATGATCTCCTCTTTCATCAGGTCGTTTCTTACGGCAAAGAAAAGCACCTGCTGTTCAAACAGATCCAGCTTCATGAGCATCGCCGGATTCATGCAAAGCAGCTGCCACGCTTCAATATAGATGACCGGCGAAGTGCAGCGATAACGGGACAACTCCTCCAAAAGCTCCCATTTCCGCACCGGATTCTTAAGATATTCCTCAGAAAGATACATCAAAAGCCAGGCGATCCGCCAGTTGCCCCGGTTGCGCACATAGATATCCGCCACCGTCTCAGCCACCTCATCCACATAGCTGTCTTCCCGGCTGTACAGGGTCGTCAGATACAGGTAATAGCACCACAGCTCCGGGCTTTCTTCCCTGCGGGCAAGCACCTGCTCCTCCTGCTTCTCGATCATCCATCTGGCCTCATTGCAGCGCTCTTCTGTGAGCAGCATCTGGGCCTGAAAAAGTTTCAGCGCAATATCCCTGTCGTCCATCTCCATCAGACCATCCAACAGCCTGCCGGTCTCCGTCATCCACGTTCTTGTGCTGATCCTCTTGAGGCGGAAGTTCTGATAGTGTTCCATCAGCTCCACCGTGAGCCGCTTCTTCTCCCGCTCACGCTCCAGTGCCCGTCTCCCGGCCCCGTGCCGGACTACCGTGACCGGTATCCTGATTCTGCCGTTGTCCGGCACAAGTATGACGGCGCCGTAGTTGTTTCCGCCGTGCAGCTTCTCGTGATCCACATAATAATACAGCCTGTATATATTGCCGAGAAAAGAAGAATCCGTCACGTCATCTTCCTCCACCCGCAGAAAACCGCCCTCCGTCTCCACCCGAAAATGCGTGTATCCCCACCCGTTGCGGTTCACCACAAGCGTATAACGCATCGTCTCGAAGGCGTCTTCTATCCGGATCTCCGACTCCTCCGGCAGATATTCCACCGGCCGCTTCTTGTTGATCTCCAGCAGAAATTCCTCCACATTATGCTCATTGTCCCGCACTGCGGAAAGTCCCAGATATGCGGCATAATGCTGCTTGTCGTTTCCTTTGAAAATGCGGGCAAACTCCTCGGAATAAAACAGCCTGACAGCCTCCTCCCAGCTGCTCCTGGCCAGATTGGTAAAATGAAACAGGTTCTTGATATCGCCCAGACTGGAAACGATCGTCTCCGCAGCGATCGACACCGAAAAAGGAATATAATACTCTCCCTGATTAGAGATGATATTGAAAGCCCCCTTCACTTCCTCCCCGGCTTCCATCCCGCGGGCATCAAACCGGTACAGGATCTCGTCCTGCGTACCGCCAAACCGGCGCGTGACGCACTCCATCCGCAGATCGGAGGACACCGCATACCCCTCTGTCACCTGCCCGTCCGGGCCATATATGGTAAAACTGTCCTCCGTCACCGTGTCAGCCTGCACCTCCAGCACAATCCGCTGACAGGAGAATTCCAATGTGCCGTTTTCATGATTAAATTTGCCGTTTAAGATCTCATCTACTGCCTGTCGCACGCTTCCGGTCTGCCTTTCTGATGTCCTTTACATATAGTAAACGACATAACAAATTTCTGTTTCCGGCTCTTGCAGGAGCCATATACGGAAGCACCTGCAAGGACAAAAACGAAATTTTTAATGTCGTTAACTATAGTTGTTAAAATTATACCATCGCTGTGGCTGTATGTGCAACATAAAATCTGGCAGGCACAGTGCAGGTGAAAATATTTCAAGCATAGTTTACCGGGGACCTGGATACACTTTTCCCGAACCGCTGCATAACATATTAAGAAGTGAACACTGGAGCTATTTTTTATGGAAAAGCCTGTTTTAAAAAGCGCGCAGAATGAGAATATCGAACAGGGGCGGCTGCAGATCAATGTCACCGCCAACGTGGGGCTGATCCCGATCCCGGATGCCAGCATCACCATTTCCTACACCGGCGAACCGGGCAGTACACTGGAAACGCTGACCACCGATTCTTCTGGACAGACGGAAACCGTATCGCTTAACGCACCCCCGCTGGAATACAGCCTGACACCCAATTCCCCGATGCCCTATTCAGAATATACCCTGACCGTGACCGCCCCCGGTTACGAACCGGTCACCATATCCGGTGTGGAAGTCCTGCCTGACGTTACAGCCATGCAGAATATTGCAATGGTTCCCACCGAAATGACACAGGATGACCTGGAGACGATCGTCATTCCGGATCATACGCTCTACGGCGATTATCCGCCCAAGATCCCGGAAGACGAGATCAAGCCCATGGATGAATCCGGCGAGATCGTCCTGAGCCGTGTCGTGATCCCGGAATACATCATCGTCCACGACGGTGTCCCCTCCGATCCCACTGCGGCCAACTACTACGTGCGTTACCGGGACTATATCAAAAATGTGGTCTCCTCGGAAATCTACGCCACCTGGCCCGAGAGTGCCATCTACGCCAATACGCTGGCCATCATGTCCTTTACGCTAAACCGCGTATATACTGAATGGTATAGAAACAAAGGATACAACTTTACCATCACTTCCTCCACCGCCTATGACCAGAAATGGATCCGCAGCCGGAACATCTACACCAACGTTGACAGACTGGTAGACTCCATTTTCGCCAACTATCTGTCCCGCCCCGGCGTGCGCCAGCCCATCTTTACCTCCTACTGCGACGGCAGGAACGTGACCTGTAACGGCTTAAGCCAGTGGGGATCCAAATACCTCGGGGACGAAGGCTATTCGCCTATCGAGATCATCCGCTATTACTACGGCAGCGATATGTATATCAACACGGCTGTGGCCGTATCCGGTGTGCCTTCCTCCTGGCCCGGCTATAATCTCAGTGTCGGCGCCTCCGGCGAAAAGGTGCAGCAGCTCCAGCAGCAGCTCAACCGGATCGCACAAAATTATCCGGCTATCCCCAAAATCACGGCAGACGGCATCTTCGGTTCCCGTACCGCCGATGCCGTGCGCGTGTTCCAGCGCGTGTTCAACCTTCCGCAGTCCGGTATCGTGGATTATCCGACCTGGTATAAGATCTCCGAAGTCTACGTGGGCGTAAGCCGGATCGCAGAGCCGGGTTAAAACCGCACAGTAACAGAAACGATCCCGGCATAAGGCAGTCTCATATCTTATGCCGGGATATCCTTCCGGTGCAGCCTGTTCTTCCCTGCACACCATTTATCTTCCCGTCGCTGCGGCAAATTCTTTCTTCGTACATCCGGTCAGCTCACGGATCAATGCTTCCTCCATCCCCTTTTTGTGCATTTTCCTGACGATTGAAAACCGCTCTTTCTTCTTTCCGGCTTTCTCACCTTCACGCTTCCCCTCACGTTTCCCGTTCAGTCTCTCTTCTTTCATCAACTCATCAAACGCTTGACACATGGAAATGCCCTCCTTATTCATCCTGCAAAACAGTTTCTTTACATGCAGATGTGCGGCGATTGCCTGTTCTGCCTCCAGTTCCAGCTTCCTGAAATCTTCTGACTCCAGAAGACCTTTGAGTCTCTTCCTGTCCCGTCTGCTCTGCATGGCCTGAAAAAACTGCCTTAAGTCTGTCGAATAGTCTTCCGGATTGACATAATCAGCTTCTATCAGCAGGAAATCATAATCATGCAGTCTTGCCTTCAACTGTTCCGCGTCTGTCTTTGCTATACGAAACAGCTGCGAAAGGCTGCGCTTTCCTTCCCAATGCCCCTCGCCCAGATACAGTACCACAGTCACTACAGGATGCAGCAAATCCGTTTCTTTGATCCGGCTCTTCTTCTCACGATACTCTTTAAATTCGCCCTTTTTTCGATGGCTTCCATAGATTTCCCTGATCTGACATTCATATTCACAGGCATCATACACCATGATCCTCTCCGGCATACTGTAATCTGATTCTGTTTCCAGCTCCATTCCGAAATATAAATTCCGGCTCTTATCCTCTATCAGAATATCTCTCTTCTTCTCTCCATAGACGCCTGACAAAGAAGGATAATCCCGGTCCCTCCGTATCAGATGTTCTCCTAAAACAGTCTTATTGCCGCAGAAAAGATGAACATTCATCAATTCTGCAAACCGTTCCTTATCGGAGAAAAAAACTTTTCCCGCTGTGTCTTTCCTTCCCATACGTCTCTTTCCGGCTGTACCGGGCACCTGTTACCTGCCGCCTGTCAGCCATTACTTTTATCTCTGTGAAATATGGCTGAAATCGCCGGAATCGGACAAATCCGATCTTTCATTCCGATTGGAAATGAGAATTTCACTTTCAAACAATGTGTTCTACGGTTTTTATTATAAATGACTGCATAACGGCTGTCAATATAATATCTTCATATTTTTAAACGTTTTTTCGTTTTTTACAAAAAGACATCTGCCATAAAGTGGATAAAACAGCTTGACACAGGCCGCATACAGGTCTATCCTGTGATTAACAACCAAATAGCGTTAATGTCTTCAGGGCAGGGTGAAATTCCCGATCGGCGGTCACAGTCCGCGGGCGCTTCGGCGCGGGGTTTGGTGGAATTCCAAAACCGACGGTACAGTCCGGATTAAAGAAGGTGTGTTGAAACAGTCAGTCTCATTTCTGGCTTTTTATTTTCTGCACTCTTTTTCGATCCGTCATAGCTTTGTTCTGTTGACAGTTCTAACACACCTGAAATCTGACACCCGGAAGCATTGTCTGCTTTTGGGTGTTAATTTTTTCAGGAGTGCAACCCACTCCGGAATGGAGGAAAACATGAATCACAAAACAAAGAAACTCACAACAATCAGCATGCTCTGCGCCCTCGCCTTCCTTGCGGCGGCCGTCTTTCGGATTCCTGTCGTACTTTTCCTGCGCTATGATCCCAAGGATATCATCATAGTGACCGGCGGATTTATTTTCGATCCCCTTACGGCAGCACTGATCGCATTTTTGGTCTCGCTCATGCAGATGTTCACCGTAAGCGGCACCGGTTTCCTGGGCTTTCTCATGAATGTCATATCCAGCTGCGCTTTTGCCTGCACTGCAGCATACATCTATCAAAAAAGACGCCGGCTGTCGGGTGCTGTCACCGGCCTTATCTGTGGTGTGATCTGCCAGACTGCACTCATGCTGTTCTGGAATTATCTGATCGCCCCGCTCTATATGGGATATTCCAGAGAAGCCGTCGCCGGCCTCCTGCTCCCGGCTTTTCTGCCCTTTAACCTGATCAAAGGCTGTCTGAATGCCGCCGGCACCCTGCTGCTGTATAAACCGGTCGTCACTCTGCTGCGGCGCTCTGCTCTGGTCTCATCCACTCCCGATGCAGGAAAACGAAAGGTGCATATCTTTGTATTACTCGCTTCCCTGTGTGCTATAATACTATGTATTTTTTCAATACTCTACCTTAATGGCAGAGTTTAGCCGTAAAATCTTGAAATAACCATATTACATATGGAACAGTGCTGATCAGCAAGCTGACCGGCGCTGTTCCATGCAAACACCTGTTGTCCCTTTACTGTGCTGCAGGCAGTTCAATAAACGCCAATGTTCCAAGAGATGTCATGTTGACCACCACATGATCTTCTCTGATCTCCGTCACTTCTATTTCTACCCACGCTTCATCTCTATACTGGTAAACCTTGATGTTCTGTCCGGCCTTTACGCCTTCCGCATAGAAGTTAACGGTTGCCGTATCAAAAGGCACAGATGCTTTGATCTCCGCCACATTCAACACCCTTCCGCCCACACCGCCTGCCAGTGTTTTGGCAAAAGTTACATACGCATAGTGTGGTTTCAACACGGAAAATGTCTGGTTGCCCGGCACACCGTTGATGATCACATGGCCTCCCTGTCCCAAAGGCGTCACATTCTCAAGGCCCGGCAGCCTGGTAACCGCATTGTTCATATACTCCCCTACAGTCTTGTCCTCTGCCATCGCCGCAGATGCCAACATCGTCTCGATACTGCTCCTTCCGTCAGACGAGACATCCGCAAACAAAATGCGCGGCGCCACAGACACCGAAACCGCCTGAGATACCATCGCGGCTGTCTCAGTGTTCGTTGCCGCCATCACAGGCCTGGACACCATCATTGCTCCTGCCATGACCAGGGCAAATCCTTTTTTCATCATATTGCTTTCCCCCTTTCAAAATCTGCCTGTGGCAATTCCGCTTCCGGCACGGATGCATTTTTACCACAGGCTGTAAAAACTACCGCCACACCAAATATCAGCAGCTTATCTTTTATTCTTTTCCATTTCCGGTCGTTCCATTCTCATAAATTCATATTATCCACTGTTTTACAAAAAGCCGGAATTTCAAAATCCATTACTCCAACAACAGGCAGACAGGATAATAACCTGCTGTTGCTGTATGTCTTCAAATGCTATAATACCCCTCTATGCAATCTTCAAAATATGTCAGTTATGGAAATCATAGAATGTAACAGAATAATATAAAAGACAGTCAGCACCTGTCCGATTGTTGAATACGCTTATGATATGGTAAAAGACTTCGGGAAAAGCTGACTTAACCTGCTTTTCTTCTCACACATACTGCCGCCGCAACGACAGTATGCATGAATCCCACACGTGAATGAAAGAAGCATTTCTTCTTTTATCCTACAAAATCTTACTTTATACTACTTAATCTTATTTGTCAATACTAATGAAGATTAAATGATATTTTTAGATAGAAAGGAGCACTGTTAATGAAACCATTAAAAACAAAAGTCAGCCTGACTCTCGACAATGATTTATTAGAGTCTCTGAAGAACATGGCCGAAAATGACGACCGTTCTTTAAGCCAATATATCAATATGGCATTAAAAAAATGGGTAAGTGCGAATAACGCACCCACTCCCCATCCACAGGAAACTTCCTGCAAATAAGACCGTAGAAAAAAGAGAGGTGCAGTTGTCTGAACCTCTCTTTTTCTACCATATATCTTATGCTTTTATTTCGTCAACAACATCATGATCTCGTTGCTTCTTGCCACAAATTTCGTCATCGCCTCCGGCTCAAGCGGCGCCTGCTGCAACAGTGCCAGATCGTAAAGCTGCTCGCAGATCATCTTTACATTGTCGCCGTCCTGGTGCTCCAGCACATACTGTACCAGCGGATGGCTGGCATTCAGGATCAGCGTCTCGCCTTCCCTGCCAAGTCCCATACCCATATCCATTCCCTGCATGGAATACATCTTCATCATATCCTGCATTCTGCGGGATTCCTCCGACAGTGTGATCATGGAAGAGATCTTCTTGTTTTTCAGCTTCTCGATTTTGACCTTGATGGCATCCTTCTTGAGAACTTTCTTCATCAGCTTTGCGATTTCTTCCGCCTGCTTCTCCATCTCTTTCTCGGCCTTCTTCGTCGTTTTGGCCTTGAAGACATCCGTCAAGTCCGCATCGATCCTCTGGAACTTGATACCCTCATTCTTCATCTCCAACTGAGAAACAAACGGCTGATCGATATTATGTGTCAGGATCACGGCATCCATCTTGGCAGCCTTGAACATATTGATATACTGGCTCTGCTGCTTCTCATCCGTCACATAGTAGATGACTTTCTCTTTCTTCTCCTCTTCGGCTTCCTCGGCTTCCTCAGAATCGTCCTCATCCTCAACGATCTCGGCTTCTACCTTCTCGCCGTTCTCATCCACTGCCCCGGACCCGGTCTTCTCACCCTCTGTCTGCCCGTCCTCCGCAGCGCCGTCTTCCGCCTGACTATTATCTTCCTCTACAACCTCGGCTTCCACCTTCTCGCCGTTCTCGTCCACTGCCGCGGTTTCCGCCTCACCGGTTTCATTGGCAGCGCTCTCGCCTTCCTTCACTTCATCCGGATCAACCTTGTTGACTTCCAGACACTCAGGCAGCGTCAGATATTTGCCATCCAGATTCTTGAAAAGGATGTAATCCGTCATCTTCTCGCAGAACTTGTCGTCTTTCAGGCAGCCAAACTTGATAAACGGGCTGATATCATCCCAGTATTTCTCATATTCCTCTTTCTCGGTCTTACACATGCCGGACAGCTTGTCCGCCACCTTCTTGGTGATATACTCGCTGATCTTCTTAACGAAACCATCATTCTGCAGTGCACTTCTGGACACATTCAGCGGCAGATCCGGACAGTCGATCACGCCTTTTAACAAAAGCAGGAACTCCGGAATGACCTCCTTGATATTGTCCGCGATAAACACCTGATTGTTGTACAGCTTGATGGTTCCCTCGATGGACTCATACTCCATGTTGATCTTCGGGAAGTAGAGGATACCCTTCATATTAAAAGGATAATCCATATTCAGATGAATCCAGAACAACGGCTCCTTGTAATCCTGGAACACCTTGCGGTAGAACTCCAGATATTCTTCCTTCGTGCACTCGTTCGGATGCTTCGTCCAGAGCGGATGGGTCTCGTTTAACAGTTCCGGACGCTTCCTGATCTTGAACTTCTGCTCGTCCTCTTCCTTCTCCTTCTTGATCTCCTCCACTACCTCATCCGTATCCAGCTTCTCGTCGGCCGTGACCGTCTGTGTGTCCGTAGTATTTGCCTTGGACAGATAGATCTCTGTAGGCATAAAGGAACAGTATTTCTTGATAACCTCTCTGGCCTTATACTCATTGCAGAACTCCAGGCAGTCTTCATTGATCAGCAGCGTGATCTCCGTACCGATCTCGGTCCTCGTGCCCTCTTCCATATCGAATTCCGTACCGCCGTCACACTCCCAGTGTACCGGCTGCGCGCCTTCCTGCCAGGACAGAGAGTCGATATGCACCTCGTCCGCCACCATAAACGCCGAATAGAAGCCCAGACCGAAATGTCCGATGATCTGATCCTCATTGGCCTTGTCCTTGTACTTCTCGATGAAATCTGTCGCACCGGAAAAAGCGATCTGGTTGATATACTCCTCCACCTCGTCCGCCGTCATACCGATACCGTTATCAATAAACTTGAGCGTCTTCTCCTCCGGGTTCACGATCACCTGAATCTGCGGCTTATAACCGTCGGGCAGGGCATATTCCCCCATCATGTCCAGCTTCTTCAACTTCGTGATCGCATCACAGCCGTTGGAGATCAGTTCCCGGAAAAAGATATCATGGTCGGAATACAACCACTTCTTGATGATCGGGAAAATATTGTCGCTGTTAATTGATAAATTGCCATGCTTTGCTGCCATTTTCTCACATTCCTTTCTGATCCTGTAAATTTCATTGCCATCCCGCTAAACAGTCCGGACCGATTTCCAGTCTGTCATTCTGTCAGAATGGACCGTACCATACATTTGCTGCACGATACCTGTTCTTTCCTTATCTGCTAGATAGTTTAATACGCTGTGACCTATAAGTCAAGAAAAATATTAGCACTCACTATTAATGAGTGCTAATATTTTTCTAAAATTTTTATGAACTGCAGCCGTTCTCTCCGCTTATCCGAAATACTCCGTATACACATCAAAGAAATCCATCGTCTTCACATTCTCATCATGAATGAATCCCACACTGTCCCACAGATCCTCATTCAGATTCCTGGTCAGGGTCTCCACATAGGCATCATACTCCTGTCCGAAGGCCTCAGCACGCCTTTGGTCCACGATCTTGATCTTATTGGCATCGGTCTCGTCTCTGTCAAACGTATTCAGACACTTGATCACATGATAGCCGAACTCCGTCTCCACCACGTCGCTGATCTCGTCCTTGCCCAGATTAAAAGCCGCCGTCTCAAAAGCCGCCTCCATCTCACCCTTGCCAAAAGAGTAGGTGCTTCTGTCATCCTCACTGTAACGGCGGATCAATTCGTCGAAATCTTCCCCTTCCTTCGCCAGCCGCAGCGCCTCACAGGCCTTCGCGTAGGCATCCTTCTTCGCGTCTTCCGCATACTCCACCTTCCTGCCCGTCCCGTCCAGCGCATAGGTCTTGATCAGAATATGCTCCACCGTGATCGTCCTCGCCTCGTCGTCGCTGATCTCCGGGTTGATATCCTTGATCGTATACTGATACACCTTTTCCGCTAGGGCAAACTCCGTATACAGATCGCTGACCGTCTTCCTGGAGATTCCCATCTTCTCTATCTCCGCATCGTTGAGCGCCCCGTAGTAAGCGTCGGCGGCATTCTCCACCTGTGCCTTCTCCTCATTGTTTAATTCCACCTGGTAGCGCTCCGCCATCAAATTCATCGTCTTGATCCGGGCGATCTGTGCCAGCGCGATATCCTTCACATTCTGCTCCAGCGTCACGCCGTCCACATTGGTGGCCCAGATTTCCGGTCCGTAGACGCTCTCGTAACGATTCTGTATATTGGTCAGATAGACCATGATCTCCGGCAGGGAACAGGTGCTGGACTCGATCCGGAAGATCTCGTCCCTGTCAAATCCTGTGGTAAGCACCACCTTCGTGCCGATTCCTTTCCCGTCGCCGCATCCGGTCAGACTGCCCAGGCACAGTCCCCATGCCAGCAAAATTCCCGCCGCACCTTTTAACCTCTTTTTTATCATAAATTCATTACTCTCTCTTCTTCCTCGATTCCCGACCGGCGGCCGCAAATATTACCTTCTGCCGGACACGCCTCACTCTATCATATTCCCCGCTTTGTCAAACCATACTTCCCCATTGGTCAGCACATAATCCTCCCCGCGCAAAACTGCCTGCACATAATCCTGCGCCGATACCAGTCTGCGCCGAAAAGCTACCCCGCCGCCAAACAGCATCGTCCCGTGGGCATCCGATCCCGCAGTCAAAGGCAGCCCGTGTTTTCCGGCATAGGCGATCGCCCGCCTGTCGAATTCCGGGTCATTGTGCGCACGGCTTTTTGAGTTGGAATGCGTCGCGTTCACGCCCTCCACGCCGTCCACCCACCGGGGATAAAGACGGACATCCGGAATGTAGCCGGCCTCTCTGTACGGATGCGCATGAACCACCAGCCCGCCCGCCTCATGAATCAGCCGGTACTGCTCCTCCACCGTCGCCGTCCTGATCTGCGGATGCGCCTTCATCCATGCCGCGTCTACACCATAGATCAAAAATTCCGTGCCGTCGTATCCGGCCTCATATCCGTAGAAAACATCCAGCCCGATCTTCGCGCCTTCCTCAGCCGCCTGAAGATACCCCTGCTCGAAGGCGTCCACCCACTGCTCCCAGGGCATACGTCTGTCAACTGCCGTATTGCCGCCCCAGTTATGATCCGTCACGAAGATTCCGGTGTAGCCGTATTCTTTACAGGCTCTTGCCATTTCCGCTCCGGTACTCTGCGCACAGGCACTGGACTGTGCCGTATGCAGATGTGTCTCATATAAATAAGGATATTGTTCCCGAATTGTCGCCATATATTATCTTTTCCTTTCCAGCTCTTTTTCAACCACAAAGTTCCCCTGCCGTAAAAAAGGGGATTAAATCACGTGTTGATACACTAACCTAATCCCCCACCGTCTTATATTTTATGCGATCACATGGATCCAGCCTTCCGGCGCCTCAATCCGTCCCATCTGAATACCCGTCAGCGTGTCATACAGCTTCTTCGTCACCGGGCCCATCTCATGCATACCACTGGGAAAAGCGATTTCCCTGCCGTGATCCACGATCTTGCCCACCGGAGAGATGACCGCCGCCGTACCGCACAGGCCGCACTCCGCAAACTCGGCCACTTCTTCGATCGGAATCTCCCTCTCCTCCACTTCCAGACCAAGATACTCCTTCGCCACCACCATCAGAGAACGTCTGGTGATAGAAGGCAGGATGCTGTCGGATTTGGGCGTCACAACCTTATTGTCCTTCGTCACAAACAGGAAGTTGGCCCCGCCTGTCTCCTCCACCTTCGTTCTGGTGGCCGCATCCAGATAGAGGTTCTCATCATATCCCTCTTCGTGGGCCTTCACGATGGCATGCAGGCTCATGGCATAATTCAGCCCCGCCTTGATATGCCCTGTGCCGTGGGGCGCCGCCCTGTCAAAATCACTCACTTTCAGGGTCAGGGGCTTCACGCCGCCCTTAAAGTAAGGCCCGACCGGTGTCGTAAACACTCTGAACTGGTACTCGTCCGCCGGTTTCACACCGATCACCGCAGAACTTGCGAACATATAGGGGCGGATATACAACGTAGCGCCGGACCCATAAGGCGGTACGTATGCCGCATTGGCCGCCACGGTCTGTGCAACTGCCTGTACGAACCTTTCTTTCGGGAATACCGGCATCTCCAGTCTCCGGCAGGTATCCTCCATGCGCTGTGCATTCAGATCCGGACGGAAAGTCACGATACGGCCGTCCTCCGTAGTATAGGCCTTCATTCCCTCGAAGCAGGTCTGTGCGTACTGCAGCACGCCGGCGCACTCATTGATCACCAGATTGGCTTCCGCTGTCAGCGCACCCTCATCCCACGCGCCGTCTTTATAATTTGCCACAAATCTTTTGTCTGTCTCCTGATAGCCAAAGCCCAGATTTGCCCAGTCAATATTCTTTTTTTCCATCTTCTCCTCCGTTCCGGAGCCTCCGCGGCAGCCTGAATTCCCACCCTGTCACATGCACCCGTTAAAGGGTCACCGCTCCACTCTCATTTCTACTTCCCACTCCTTAATTATATTATACTTTTATCCCCAAAAGTCAAGTAACAAGCTGACCGCTGCAGGTAAGCCTGCCTGCAGCGCTGTTATTTCTTCCGCTCATACTTGACAAACCCGTAGGCGATATCAAAATATGTCTGTTCTTCGCTGTCGGCCGTGATCTCCCACGCCTCATCCTGATCCAGATCAGGGAAATAAGCGTCCGCCTCATACACGTGATCGATCTTCGTCACATGGGCCACATCACAGTAGGGCAGCATCATACGATAGACACTCTCTCCGCCGATGATATAGACATCCTCGCTGCGGTACTGCTCCAGTTCCCGAAGCAGCTCTTCTTTGCTGTGTACCACCACCGCATCCTTCACCCGGTAATCAGGGTTGGTGGACAGGATGATATTCGTCCGGTTTTTCAGGGGCATGCCCTGCGGAAAAGTCTCCAGCGTCTTCCTGCCAAGCACCACCACTTTCCCCGTGGTCTCCTGACGGAAAAACTTATGATCCCCCGGAATGCTGACCAACAGCCTGTTCTTACAGCCGATCGCCCAGTTATTGTCTACCGCTACTATTAAATTCATACGTTCCTCCCGTCTGTGACCTTTTTTTGAATCATCTGCGCTGCGCGGTCCTCCCTGTCAGATGGCCACCGGTATATTCTCCACCTGCGGCCCCGCGGTGTAATCCTCCACTTTCACGTCATTGCGCGTAAACTGATAGAAATCCCTGATCTCCTGATTCAGCCGGAAGACCGGCGCCTCATAGACCGGCCGCCGGATCAGCTCCCGGATGATCGGAATGTGTCTGTCATAGATATGGGCATCTGCGATCACATGCACCAGTTCCCCGACTTCCATGTCGCACACCTGCGCCAGCATATGCACCAGCACCGCATACTGCACCACATTCCAGTTGTTGGCAGTCAGCACATCCTGCGATCTCTGATTCAGGATCGCATTCAGCGTCAGCTTCTCATGCCCCTTCTTCTGTGTCACATTAAAGGTCATGCTGTAGGCACAGGGATACAGGTTCATCTCGTGCAGATCCTGATGCACATAGAGGTTGGTCATGATCCGGCGGCTGAAAGGATTGTGCGTAAGGTCATAGATCACCCGGTCTACCTGATCCATCATCCCTTCCTTATATTGATGCTTCACTCCCATCTGATACCCGTAGGCTTTGCCGATCGAACCGTCTTCATCCGCCCACTCGTCCCAGATATGGCTGTGCAGGTCATGAATATTGTTGGACTTGCTCTGCCAGATCCAGAGCATCTCATCCGTGGCGCTCTTGAGCGCCGTTCTGCGCAGCGTCATGATCGGGAACTCCTGCGAAAGATCGTACCGGTTGACCACACCGAACTTCTTCACCGTATAAGCCGGCGTCCCGTCCGCCCAGTGGGGCCTGACCTTCTCTCCCTCCGTACTCGTTCCGTTCTCCAGAATATCTCTGCACATGGCAATAAAAATATGATCCGCTGCGCTCATCGTCTTTCATTTCCTTTCCTATCTATCCCACTTGTCACAAAGCGAATTGATCTGATCCGCAAATTTCGCCAGATCCTTATTGGCGCTGCCTTCATTCTTATGAATGATCGCCAGCAGCCGCTGTCCGCTGGCCAGCAGTCTCGCAAATATATCGGAGATACCGTGCAGTTTCTTCTTCACTGCCTTCGGCTCCGTCTCGTAGAGGAATTCACCGCTTATCAGGTCAAAACGCGTGCCGCTGTAAGGCGCATAAGCCTGCAGCCCGTGTTCCACCTTCAGGCACTCCGTAAACAGCCTGCAGACGCTGTCCTCACCGTGCACCACAAAGACCTTCTCCGGTTTTCCTTTAAATCCTTCGATCCAGCGCAGCAGCCCGTTCTTATCCGCATGGCCGCTCATGCCAACCAGCTTCACGATCTGGGCGCGGATCTCGATATGCTCGCCGAACAGCTTGACTTCCTTAGCCCCTTCCACGATATGTCTGCCCAGCGTGCCCATGGCCTGATATCCGACAAACAGGATCGTACACTCGGGCCGCCACAGGTTATGTTTCAGATGGTGCCTGATACGGCCCGCCTCACACATGCCGGAAGCCGAGATGATAACCTTCGGCGCCAGATCAAAGTTGATCGCCTTGGACTCGTCGCTGGTGATAGCCAGCCGCAGCCCCGGGAACGCGATCGGGTTGATCCCCTGCCTGATCAGCTCCATCGCCTCTTCGTCAAAACACTCGTACTCATTCTTCTGAAAAATACCGGTAGCCTGCACTGCCAGCGGACTGTCCACATAAACCTCGAAATCCTCATGGCCTTTGACCATCCGGTCCGCCTTCACCTGCCGCAGGAAATAGAGCATCTCCTGTGTCCTGCCCACTGCAAAAGACGGAATCACCACATTGCCGCCCTTGTCAAAAGTTCTCTGCAGAATCCTGGCCAGCTCCCCGATATAATCCGGATGTTCCGCACCGTGCAGCCTGTCGCCGTAAGTGGACTCCATCACCACATAATCAGCGGCTTCCGTAAACTTCGGATCCTTGATCAGCGGCTGATTGCTGTTACCGATATCCCCGGAAAAGACCAGCTTCTTCGTCGTCTCCCCCTCGGTCGCCCACACCTCGATACTGGAAGAACCCAGCAGATGCCCGATATCCGTAAACCGGATCCGCACACCCTCGCAGACATCCACTTCCCTGTCATACTCGCAGGGGACAAGTCTTCTGATGGCGCCGTCTGCATCCTCCATCGTATACAGCGGTTCTACGACCGTTCCCGCGCTTCGCTGTGCCTTGCGGTTCTTCCACTCAGCCTCCTGCATCTGGATATGGGCGCAGTCACGAAGCATGATGCTGCACAGATCGCAGGTCGCCACCGTGGCATAGATACTGCCCCGGAATCCTCTGGCATACAGCAGCGGCAAAAGCCCTGAGTGATCGATATGCGCATGTGTCAGAAACACATGGTCGATCAACGCCGGATCCACCGGCAGCTCACAGTTCTCAAAGACATTGACGCCCTGCTCCATACCGTAGTCAACTAAGATATTCTTCTCCCCGACACGCAGATAGTGACAACTCCCCGTCACCTCATGGTCGGCCCCAATAAACATAAGTTCCATACGCAACCCTCCTTAATTTATGATACCATTTTTTCAGGCTGCCGTAAACAAAAAAGAAACCCTGCCGGCTTCCAGTAACCACACTGTCCACCGGCAGGGATCTGTATTCTTCTTAATGATGGCCGCGGCGCCCGTGATGTCTGCCGCATCCTCTCGCACCGGTACCGGTGTTTGCCGTCTGCACACAGGAATTATCACAATAACCGCTGCTGTGATGATAACCGCAGTAAGTCGATCCGTCATGGGTATGCCGTCCCGCAGTCGTACAGCCCGCTACCGAACAGACCGCTATGCTGTCGCAGGTTCCGTCGCAATAGCCGCTCTCATGATCATATCCGCAATAGCTCCTGCCGTCATGGACATGATGCCCGCTCTCCGTACAGCCGGATACCGCACAGACTCTGACCGCATCACAGGTTCCGTCACAATAACCGTCCACATGATCATAACCACAGTAAGTACTGCCGTCATGGACATGCCAGCCGACCTTTGTACAGCCGTCTACGGCACAAACCTCGCACAGATGTTCATGATCATAGCCGCATCCGGACTGGCTGCCATGATGCCCATGCGCCGAAACCGGCATCACAAACACCCCGGAAAGCAAAACACCTGCCACTCCCAAAGCCACTGTCTTTTTCAGATTCATACGAAACAATCCCTCCTTAACACCCCTTGCCTGTGACAGCTCTGCCTGGCCCGCCGTCACACTGCGCCAAATAATTCTTTGCCTTATTTAGCCCTATTCTACCCCCCTGCAGGCTGTTGTGTCAAGAAGATCCCTCAAATAAACCGCCTGCAAAAAATTTTTCCATTTTGCATGAAACTTTTGTATGATGAAATCAGTTATTTCTCAGTAGAAGGACATACACTGATAACGAAAACAGCAAAAAGTACACCAAAAGCAAAGGACAGGACAAACAGTTGACCGACAAAGAACTGATCCGGAAAGTTCATAACGGAAACAAAGAGGCATTAAATACCCTGATCAGCCGCTACTATGATGACATCTTCCGCTTCTGCCTGTATCTGACAGGGCAGGAAGCGGACTCCTACGATATCACGCAGGAAGTGTTCCTGCGTTTCATCAAATATATGGATTCCTACCAGCACGGAAATCTGAAAGGATATCTGCTCATCATCGCACGCAATCTGTGCCGCGATCACTTCCACCGCAGGAAGGAATCAGCCTCCATCGAAGAAGCCGTCTGGCTAGGCAGGGAGGATAAGAGGCTGTCAAACCTGGAGGATTCCATGCTGCTGCATAAGGCGCTGCAGCAGCTTCCCATGAAACAGCTGGAGATCATTGTGATGCGGATCTACGAGGAGCTGCCTTTTCATGAGATTGCCCGCATAACGGGGTGTAACCTGTCAACAGCCAAATCACGGTTCCGACTGGGCATCAAAAATTTACGGAACCAACTGGAGGATACCGATGAACAATAAGAAAACACACCGACCGCATCAGATAGCATCTGACGCCGAAGACATCAAGGCTCTTTTTACTGCTGCCGACAGACAGCTTAGGATCGACGAAGAGCGCCGGGAACAGACGCTCGCCCTGCTGCAGCAGGAAACCCGGAGCCGGGCCGTGCGTCCACTGCCGGACAAACTGCTGCTGTCCGGCAGCCTGCTTCGCTATACGGACAGGCATCTTCCCTGCCTTCATCTGCTCGGCTGTATTGCCATGCTGCTTGTGCTCCTTACAATGGGCCTGTATTTCCCGACGCCACAGGACGCCGGCGTCATGGTTTTTGCCTCCATGACGCTGCCCTGCTTTCTCGTGTTCTTCTCCGTTTTTGAATTCCGGCAGATCTGCTTTACCGGCATGGGGGAACTCAGTAAGACCTGCTTCTTCCATATCAGGCAGCTTGCGGCCCTGTCCATGATCTTCTCCGGCATCCTGAATCTTATGGCCGTATCCGCCGCCATTATCCTGGTGGGCCGGCAGTGGAAGATACGCCTGCTGCACCTTGGCCTCTATGTACTGGTGCCATTCCTCTTTATGCAATGCGTCTGTTTCGGCTGCATGCTCCTGGAGAAGATACGACGCCACACCTGGCTTTGCGCCGCGTTCCTGCTTCCGACCGCCGTCTTTAGCCTGGCTGCTTTCCAGAGGCCTGCCCTGTATACGGAATCCGCGCTTTTCTTCTGGGCCGCCGCCCTGTTTGCCGGCATCGTCATCTTTGCCGGGGAGATGAAACTGCTTTTTGCCAAATTAGACAAAGGAGAGATCTTATGCACCGACTGGAATTAACCGACTTAAACAAAACCTTCAAGAACAAGACTGCCGTCCGGGATATCAGCGTCAGCCTGGAACACGGCGTCTACGGGCTGCTGGGAGAAAACGGGGCCGGCAAGACCACCCTGATGCGGATGCTCTGCGGCATCCTGGAACCGACCTCCGGTACGATCCTCTGCGACGGGATACCGATCCGCCAGCTGGGAGGCGATTACCGGATGCTCTTAGGGTATCTTCCGCAGGATTTCGGCTATTATAAAGAGTTCACGGCTCTGCGGTTCCTGCACTACATGGCGGCTCTCAAAGCGCTGCCGGAAGAGTATGCCCACAGCAGGATCGAAGAGCTGCTGGAGCTGGTGGATCTTACCGCCGAGAGGAAACACAGGCTCAAGACCTTTTCCGGCGGCATGATCCGCAGGATCGGCATCGCCCAGGCGCTTCTGAACGATCCGGAGATCCTTGTGCTGGATGAACCCACCTCCGGCCTCGACCCCGGTGAGCGCGTCCGCTTCCGCAATATCATCAGCTCTCTGGGCAAAAACAGGCTGGTGCTGCTCTCCACCCATATCGTCTCGGATGTGGAGTATATCGCAGACAGGATCCTGCTCATGAAGGACGGCAGCCTGCTCCACGTAGGCGACGAATCCCTGCTGTTATCCAAAGCCGCCGGCTGCGTCTGGAAATGTCTCGTCCCGGAAGCACAGGTCGAACTGCTGGAACGGCAGCACCTGATCGGCAATCTGCGCCATCATGGGCCGGAAGTGGAGCTGCGCATCATATCCGCAGAGAAACCATGGCCGGAAGCCGAACCGGCGGAAGTGACCCTGGAAGATGCCTATCTGTACTGCATCAAATATACCGGAAGGAGGAGATAACCATGCGTCTGTATAAAATGGAACTCTACAAACTGTGTCACCGGAAATCTTTTCTGGCAGGCTTTCTTTTTGTCCTGCTGATCGGCCTGCTGTTCTTCTATCAGGAGCTGCAGCATTCGTACTGCGTCGTCAACGGCACTGCCTACACGGGATTGCGCGCCATCCAGATGAACCGCCAGATCACGGAAGAATTCAAAGGTGTGCTGACCGATGAAAAGATAGAGCGCATCATCGAGAAATACGGCTTTCCACAGGGAGCGCCGGACGACTACAGCCGGCAGAAAGACAATTTCCTCAATCATTTCATCATGGAGTATGCTTCTGACGGCTATAACAACGGCCAGGATGATTACAGGCCCGCCACAAAAACCATCCCGCTTCGTGAAACCGAACTGGGCCGGTATCACGAAGCAGCCGGCATGGCGCTTCGCCTGGAGTACTACATCGGGTGGAGTCTATTTCCGGACACACTTGGCATATTGATGCTGGGCGCCAGTATGCTGGTCCTCTACGTCGTCTCCGTTGTTTTCTCGGAAGAAGAACAGACCGGCATGAAACCCCTGCTGTTCACCACCAGAGAAGGGCCGGCCTTCGGCACGCTGGCCAAGACCGCCGCAGCTTTCAGCGTGTCGGCCGGCATCTGGTTCGTGTCAGTCTGCTTCGGTCTGCTGCTTCACATTACCACGTTTGGAATCGACGGCCTGGGCTGCATCGCCAGCCTGATCGTACAATGGGTCTTCTTTCCCCTCCCGCTTATGATGCAGCCTGTCGGCGTCTATCTGGCACAGCTGCTTCTTGTCAGCCTGCTGGCCATACTGGAGCTGTGCGCCATCACGATCTGTATTTCCGCCCACTGTCGCAGTCCTTTCCACACCATTGTGGCCGCAGGTATTTTTTACACGCTGCCCGTTCTGGGGTTTGCGCTGCTGCAGACCCTGCTGGCGCTGTTAACGCTCCTTTCCGTCAGGGGACAGACACTGCATCCCGGTTTCCTGACCCTGTGCGCGTGGTTTTTCTTCCTGTTAAACTGCCTGCTCTATTCCTCTCCGGTCTATCTTCTGGTTGCCCGGGACGTCCTGATAGAAATCGCACTGATACGTTTCGGCACACTGAATACCGGCAGCGGCATGACGGCCGTCTATACCACGCTTGGAATCGCCCTGATGGTACTTCTGTTTTGTACCATAAATGCCTGCCGGCGCTACAGACGGCTCTCTAAAATCTGACTTAGAGGTGGGGAGATGCCTGTTATCAGGGCATCTCCTGAAACACCACCGTTGCCTTGTCATACGTTTCTCCGTTCCACAATTCCCGCTCCATACCGTCCTGTAATCCGGAGATATCCTGTTCTTCAATTTCGAATAACAGGCCGTCCCACGTAAGGCCGATTCCGTAAGCGTTCCCGTCCGATCCGGCAAAATAGAATCTCCCATGACTGCCGGCCGATCCGTCTTCATAGCACAGATAGTAGACATAGACTTTATCATAAGGCACTCCCACCTTAGAGTCCATCACCTCCGCTGCTGCAATCTGCAGCTGCGGAATCCGCTCCTGCGCTTCCTCCGTTGTCAGGATACGCGCTTCCCTGTGCACATCCTCACCGGAATACGTTGCCGAGATCAAATGTCCGTCCTGTGCGTCAATGTTGAAATAATAATATTTATGACTGATATAGTTCGTCCAGTTGACACAATAGTCCGCCCGGCGGCCCTCTTCCGGCTCATTATAATAGGAATTCTGTTCATAACCGTCTCCCGTCATCCCGAAGATATCCGCTAATTTCTCCCTGGCAATCTCGATTGCCTGCTGTTCGGTGATGCCGCCGCTTTCCACATTCCCGGCTATCGCCTCCTGCTCTTTCAACTCCTCTGCCTCGATCTCCTCCGCATGTTCCTGTTCGTATGCCTCCGTGTAAGCATAGTCCCTTTTTACAGTAAAATCTATAATCTCCAACAGCTCTTCATCTGTCAGTTCCCGCTCCGGCAGGCAAAAAGTCGCCGCAGGCACCAGATAGCAGAACTCGTAACCGTCCGCTTCCTCCTCGCTTTTTACCTGCGGAAGCACACTCTCCGGGAAAACGCCTTCCTGATACTTCTGCGCCAGCTCCTGATATCTGGCCTTTTCCTGTTCCGTGTAGGCTCTGGAAAATCCGTCTGCCGCCACCGCCGCCTCTTCTACCGTCTCCACATAGGCGCTCTTTTCCTCCTGCGGCATCTCCTCCATCCGTTCCCGCACCAGAGAATTGACAAAAGCACGCACCGGAATCGCCGCTGCACCAACCACCAGAAGCAGGACCGCCGCCGCTGCCAGATATTTCCATCCGCTCCCGGCCTTTTCCCGTCTGCCGGTCTGTTTCTTCGCAGATCTCACAGTCTTCCCATTCTTGTTCTTCTGTATCTTCTGTATTTTCTGTTTCTCCTGTATTCCTCCGGACGCTTCTGTCCTTTTCCTGACATTGTTGATCACTGCCTTTTTCATCTCTTCCGTCATACAGATACCTCCGACTGCATCTCTTAACTCCTCAGCTCCCATGTATTCCCGCTCCTTCCTGAAACCGTTGACCATCCGGCTCCCGCCGCCACTGTCACACCCGGTCTGATCCCATTATCACTTTCCATCACATCATACTGACTTATATCCCTGTTGCTTCGCCCTAAAGCAGCCCCTGCTTTCAGGGTTTTTCCCGCACTACCTCAAATACCTCTGCCTGACCGGCTCTGTACTTATTGGCCTATGCATGCGGCGACAGTGCATGTTCCCCGTCAAGCGACAGTTTCAACTTCTCCCTGCCCCGCTGCATCCGCTTCTTCACCGCATTCAGGGTAATGCCCAGCATCCCGGCGATCTCCGCCGCCTTATATCCCTCTATATAGTGCAGATAGATCACCGTCTTCAAATGTTCCGGCAAATTCATCAGCTCTGCCAGAACTTCGCTCTGCTCCGGAAACTCACAATACCTGTCCGCATCTTCCCACTGCACCGTGGGATGCCTGTTTCTGCCCCTGTGCACATCCAGGCATCTGTTGGTTGCCACCCGGATCAACCATGCCTTCTCATGCTCTCTGTTCCGAAATCCAGCCGCATGCTCCATATAACTGCAGAACGTATCCTGCACCGCATCCTGTGCATCCTGCTCATTGCACAGCAGAACCATACACACCCTGAAAAGCATATCGCCGTATTCCATCACCACTTTTTCCACACTCAACTGCCTGCCACCTCCTGTACTTCCTCTCATATTACTTTATGTAAACCTCTTTTATTCAGCGCGCTTTACAGGACCGGTTTTCCATTTCGTCCTGTTATATAGAACACGCATCTGCCCTGCAAAAGGTGACTGCGAAATGAAAAATAAACCCGCTTTACAAGATAATTCGTCGCAAAAACATCTTGCATCCCTTACCCACCTGTGCTATAATACAATTCGGCGGTTTAAGAAAGCATGACCGCAATCCATAGGGGCATAGTTCAAAGGTAGAACAGTGGTCTCCAAAACCATCGATGTGGGTTCGATTCCTACTGCCCCTGTTATTTTTTGCAGAGTTTGCCGTCGGGCAAACTTTTTTTATGGTATTAAATACGAAAGGAAACCTTTATCCCATGAAGAAACTGATCGCGCTACTGACTTCCCTTTTCCTGACGCTGGGGCTTCTGACGGCCTGCGGCGAGAGTACGCCGCTCCTTGGCGCCGCTGATTATGAGCTGGACCCGGTTACCGGTACGACAAGCAAAAACGTATCTATCGGCGACAATGCCGAGACTTTTCTTGCCGCCTACGGCGACTATAAAATCTTCACTTCCGTGGATGGCGGAGCGTATCAGGTGTTCGAAGCGGAAGAGATTCCTTTCGATTCCGCCGTCACCCTTCTGCTGCCAACCTTTTTCATCGACGAGACGCCCACGGACCTTGACCTGTTCTGTAAGGAAAATGAGATCGAGAAGGAGAACCTGACCGAAACCCTGAATTCCGATGCCTTCCTGCAGGCCCACTCCGTTATCTACAGCTATCTGCTCTTTACATGGGAAAACGGCGTCATCACTGATATCCGTTCGGAATACATGGATTACAATGAGGACGCCGCCTACTATAAAGAACTTCAATAATTCCTGTTTTTATGCGCTGTATCCCACAAACTGACTGTTATACAGTGTCGCATAGAATCCGTTCTGTTTCAACAATGTCTCGTGATCACCCTGCTCGATGATATTGCCGTCTTTCATGACCAGGATCACGTCTGCCTCTCTGATCGTAGACAGCCTGTGGGCCACGATGAAACTGGTCCTTCCTTCCATCATCGCCGCGAAGGCCTTCTGGATCCGGATCTCCGTTCTCGTATCAATAGAAGAAGTCGCTTCGTCCAGAATCAGCATGGGCGGCAGACACAGCATGACTCTCGTAATACACAGAAGCTGCTTCTGTCCCTGGGAAAGGTTGCCGCCGTCTTCCGCAATGATCGTATCGTACCCATCCGGCAGTCTCTTGATAAAGCTGTGGGCATGGGACGCCTTTGCAGCGGCGATGATCTCCTCCTCTGTCGCCTCAGGCTTACCCATCACAATATTATCCCTTACGGTCCCGCCTTTTAACCAGGTCTCCTGCAGTACCATGCCATAGTTGGCACGCAGGCTCTTTCTGGTCACGTCCCGGATATCATGGCCTTCCACCCGGATACTTCCGGCATTCACGTCATAGAAACGCATCAGCAGATTGATCACCGTGGTCTTGCCGCAGCCCGTGGGGCCCACGATGGCAACCCGCTGGCCGGGCTTCACGTTCAGATTGAAATCCTGGATCAGCTTTTTATCCGGCACATACTGGAAGTACACATGCTCCAGCTGCACATGGCCCCGGGCATCCGTCAGCGTAAGCGCGTTCTCCGCCTCCGGCACCTGGGCCTCCTCCTCGATGAGCTCAAAGATCCGGGCGGCACAGGCGATGGCATTCTGCAGCTCCGTGACCACGCCGGAAATCTCATTGAAGGGCTTGGTATATTGGTTGGCATAACTTAAGAAGCAGGACAGTCTGCCCACACTAAGACCAATGCCCTGAGTTTTAATAACCACCAAAGCGCCGAAAATACCCACGCCCGCATAGACCAGACTGTTGACAAAGCGTGTGCAGGGGTTGGTCAGAGAGGAATAGAATATGGCTTTCAGGGAGCATTTCTCCAGTCTGCCGTTGATCTCCCGAAACTGCTCTGTCACCGCCGCCTCCCGGGAAAAGGTCTTGACGATCTTCTGGTTCCCCACCATCTCCTCGATCAGCGCCGTCTGTTCCCCTCTGGTCTCGGACTGCTCCCTGAACATGGTGTAAGTCTTTGTGGCGATGAATCTGGCCACCAGGAAAGATACCGGAGTGATGCAGATCACCACCAGGGCGATGGGCACATTGGTAATCAGCATGAAGACCAGCGTTCCCAGTATGGTCAGAACCCCCGTGAACAGCTGGGTAAAGCCCATGAGCAGGCCGTCCGCGAAGGTGTCCACGTCCGCGATGACCCGGCTGACAATATCCCCGTAGGATTTGGCGTCCAGATATTTCAGAGGCAGATTCTCCAGCTTGTGGAACGCGTCCTGTCGGATATCCTGGATCACATGATAGGTGATATAGTTATTGGCGGTGTTCATGACCCACTGGGCCGCAGCGGTGCATATCATGGCCACGGCTATCTTCTTAAGGATCGCGAAGATCCCGGGCATATCCACCAGCCCCCGGTCCACGATCAGGTCCACCGCGTCGCCCGTTAAGATGGGCACATACAGCGTCAACGCCACAATCACCGCTGCCAGCGCCAGGCTCATTCCCACCAGCAGCCAATATTTCTTGATATAATGCAGTACTTTCCTTATAGTTTCCATCTGTCCGGAACGCTTTTGCACACTCTCCGCCATATTCTCTTAAACCTCTTTTCCTGAATCTGCCATATAAATATGAAAGCCTTCCTCTGTGCGCATGCCGCTGGCTTCACCTGCGGTATGACGTTATCAGGATTTGGCCGCTGCATATCCAGGCTTTCCTACAATATAATGCCATACCTGCGCATGATCCGCAAGCCCTTTTTTGCAGTAAGCCATGGAGGCTCCCACAGAATCCCAATCGTCACGATCGCGCAAACAAAAGAAAGACACATTTTCCCTGTATAATACCCGAAGCCGTCATTTATCAGATCGTTTCACTGCGCTCCATCTGCTCCAGCACTTTCTCGTAATACTGCCGCTGATACAGCAGTCGATCCGCGATCATCTGTCTGGCGGTCTCCGTGCCGGACTTCTGCGTCAGACGCCAGTTATTCCAGTCCAGCATCTCCCGCAGCCACTTTTTCTTGTCTTCCATCTTTAAGTTACGGAAATCCGCGTATTCCATGGCATCGTAGATGCGGTAGGCGTCGAAGCGGTCCACGTCGTCCGCGTCCCCTATGCTCAGAGCAAAGGCCGTCTTCTCCCCCGGAAAGTCCGCCTTCCCATCCACATGGATCGCGATGCCATAGCAGATTTCCCGCACCCGCTGCGGCTCCAGAGAAAGCTGTTCCAGAAAAGGCCGGGCCAGCCGGGCCGACATGCGCCCATGCTCCCCCCAGCTCTCCTCCGATTCAAAGAGCAGACTGTATCCCACATCGTGCAGAAGCCCCCCGATCACCAATCCTTCCTCATCCATCCCCTCCCTGCGGGCAATCTCCCTGGCTGCATGAGCCACCCGGTAGGAATGCTGCAAGCGGTACTCTCCGTCCGCCGGATGCTCCCTGAAATAGGCGCAGCCCGCAAACTGCTCTCTCAGAAAGGCTTCTGTTTTCTGAATATTCGTCATATATGCTCCTCCTGTATATCGGATTCTTTTTTGCCATATACCCGCTCTGTTTACTGAGAAGGCGGTCTTTGCGGTGTAGATCATAACGGCATGAAACCCTGCTTTGCCAGATCAGACAGCATCTTCATTCTACCACAAGTCCGCGCACAATTCCATCGCAATTTGTGCTGGGTTTTCTGTTGTTCCCCTTGCACTTTTCCCTGTATCCGCTAAAATAGAAATGACAGTCCATTCAGGAAAGGAATTTTGCCGGATGAAAATTTTGCTTGTGGCGATCAATGCCAGATACATACACTCCAATCCCGCGGTCAGCTCCTTAAAAGCCTGCGCCGGAATATACGCGTCCTGCGTGGAGATCGCGGAATTTACCATCAACCAGCAGCCCGGGTATATCCTGCGGGAAATCTATAAAAAACACCCTTCCGTGATCGCTTTCTCCTGTTATATCTGGAACCGCGATCTGCTGGACGCAGTGATCCCCGACCTGCGCAGACTGCTGCCCCATGTGGATCTCTGGGCAGGCGGGCCGGAGGTTTCCTATGGCGCTGCGGATGCCATCCGCAGATGGCGGCTGAGGGGCGTGATGACCGGTCCGGGCGAGGCGGTTTTCTTTCGCCTGGCCGCCGCCTATGCCTCCGGCACGGACCGGGAACTCCCTGCCATCCTGGAGGGCGGCAGGCAGCGGCTTACGCTGGATGAAATCCCGTTCTGGCAGGGAGACGTACAGGATTTCGCGCACCGCATCGTCTATTACGAGAGCAGCCGCGGATGTCCGTTTTGCTGCAGCTACTGCCTCTCCTCCATCGACCGGGGCATGGATTTCCGCTCTGTGGACCGGGTATGCAGAGAGTTGGATTTCTTTCTGGAGAAAAAAGTGCCCCAGGTGAAGTTTGTGGACCGCACCTTCAACTGTAGGAAGGACCACGCCCTGCCCATCCTGCGGCATATTCTGGAACACGACAACGGCGTGACAAACTTTCACTTTGAGATCTCCGCCGATCTTCTGGACGAGGATTACCTTGCCGTGATGGAGCGACTGCGCCCCGGCGCAATACAGCTTGAGATCGGCGTACAGTCCACCTGCCCGGAAACCATCGCGGAGATCCGCCGCAGCATGGATTTTGCCAGAGTGGCCGCCATGGTCCGGCGCATCTCCTCCTGGGGAAATATCCATATTCACCTGGACCTGATCGCCGGTCTGCCCTTTGAAGATATACGACGGTTCGCGGTTTCCTTCAACGATGTGTACGCCCTTCGTCCCCAGCAGCTTCAACTGGGCTTTTTAAAGGTGCTGAAAGGATCGGAAATGGAGCGGCTGGCTCCCGGCTATGACCTTTTGTACACAGACCGGCCTCCCTACGAGGTACTGTCCACCCGGTGGCTCTCCTACGAGGACCTCTGCCTCCTGAAACAGATCGAGGAGATGGTGGAAATCTACTACAACAGCGGCCAGTTCACGCATACGCTGGAATATATGCTGCCTCGCTTTGAAAGCGCCTGGGCCATGTACGCCAGTCTTGGGGCGTGGTACGAGAGCCACGGCCTGTCCGGGACGCAGTCCTCCCGTGTAAGGAAGTATGAAATTCTGTTGGAATGGGGAATGGCGTGTTTCCATGGCGAAGTATCCGGGACGGAAGAGCCCGTCTCCCTGCTGACGGAATATCTTCTCTACGATCTGTACCTGCGGGAACACATGAAAAACCGTCCCTCCTTCGCTCCCTCAAAGGAGCCCTGGAAAGACGCGGCCGGCGATCTGCTGCGCCGGGAGTCTCTGGAGCACAGATTGTTTCCGGAGCTGGCAGGCTGCAATTACCGGGAGCTGACCAAGGCGCTGCACTGGGAAGTGTTTACCCGCGTCTTTGACGAGCCCACGCTGGTATTGTTTGGATATGGGCGGCGCGACCCCCTGACCAATAACGGGACATGCACGCTGGTGCCCCTCCTGGAGCGCAGAATATAAAAGATCCCAAAGGGAGACGAAATGAGGTAAAATATGAAATATCCTGACTTACAGACAGAAAT
>ERZ808041.342-NODE-342-length-40242-cov-6.653280_pt1 | contig 40242 bp, 45 predicted proteins | sample MGYA00380192_ERZ808041 | MGnify/ENA primary metagenome ERZ808041 (study PRJEB31490, sample SAMN06133412) | mouse gut metagenome | isolation source: Z1_1 | host: mice | place: China: Chengdu | collected 2015-05 ...
CCTGGTGCATGAACATATTTCTTTTTCGGGTCTCGTTCCGTTTTCGGAATATCCCCCTTAATTGCTTCCCAAAATTCGTCCGAGATTGTCCAGGACTGGTAACTCTTTTTTTCACTCATTGTCTCGCCCCTGCTCTATTGTACCTCTTTGCTCCTTATTTTGGGATAGGCTCTAAATTATGTTAGCCGTCCGGGCGCATTCCGGGCGGCTAACACGCTTTCTGGGCTGTGGCTATCATCAGCATGAGCACGATGATAAACCAAAACACGATGCGCAGGGCTTGTGTCCAGCGTCCATCTCCCATCAGCATCACCCCCTTTCACAGGGAGTGGCTAACCGCCTATATGCAGCAGAACCCTTCTTAAAAATGGTTATAGTATCATGCGCCGCATTTTGTCAAATCCTGCCGCCCCCTGGGGGCGGGATTTTTATTTTCCGCACATGAGGTCTGTGGCGAAAACCTCTTGCAATCCGGCGGAATATGGGGTATAATACATTGACTTAATTTCTATACAAACCAAATTTTCGATATTGGAGGACGATACCAATGGCAATGATCACAGCAGGCGAGTTCCGCAACGGCAAGACCTTCGAGATGGACGGCAAGGTGATGCAGGTTGTCGAGTTCCAGCACGTGAAGCCCGGCAAGGGCGCCGCTTTCGTGCGCACCAAGATGAAGAACGTGGTCACCGGCGCGGTCACCGAGACCTCTTTCAACCCCACCGCCAAGTTCGAGGAGGCCTTCGTGGACCGCAAGGACATGGAGTACAGCTACAACGACGGCGACCTGTACTACTTCATGGATCCGGAGTCCTACGAGCTGGTGCCCATCAACAAGGACGTGCTGGGGGACAACTTCAAGTTCGTCAAGGAGAACATGGTGTGCAAGATCATGTCCTACAAGGGCAGCGTGTTCGGCGTGGAGCCCCCCAACTTTGTGGAGCTGGAGGTCACCGAGTCCGACCCCGGCGTCAAGGGCGACACCGCCACCAACGTGACCAAGCCCGCCATTCTGGAGACCGGCGCGGAGATCAAGGTGCCCCTGTTCATCAACCCCGGCGACAAGATCCGCATCGACACCCGCACCGGCGAGTACCTGGAGAGGTGCAAGGGTTAATGCCTCTGGCGGCTTCCTTTTTCTTTGAAAAGAAAAAAGGAAGCGAAAAAAGAAACTTTTATACTTTTGTGCTATTGATTATGCTGCGTTACCGTTTAGACTGCTGCTTGCCGGACGGTGCGCGGCATAACCAATGTTAAGGAGGGTTTTTGATGACCATTTCTGAAAAAGTGGCCTATATTCAAGGGCTGTTCGACGGCCTGAAGCTGGACACGGAAAAGTCCGGCGAGGCCCGCATTCTCTCCGAGGTGCTGGATGTGCTCCAAGAGGTTGGCCAGCAGCTGGACGGCATGGACGCCGCCATGGACCAGTTTGACGAGGAGCTGGACACCCTGGAGGACACCGTGTCCGAGCTGGAGGAGGCCGTGTTCGAGGACGAGGATGAGGACGGGGACGACGGCTTTGATGAGGACGGCGAGGAGGATTTCTTTGAGATCCCCTGTCCCACCTGCGGGGAGGACCTGGTGGTGGATGACGAGGCCCTGGCCGCTGGGGTGGTGGACTGCCCCGTGTGCGGCGGCAAGTTCGCCCTGTCCTTTGAGGACGAGGACGACGGCTCCGAGGAGGACTAAGCGAGGCAGAAAGAGCCCCCTGGCGTACGGCCAGGGGGCTCTTTGCGTCTATTCCGCCGTTGGAGGCAGCCTGCGGTACACCTTTCCGTTCTCCGGGGTTTTGCCCCGGATGGCGAAGAGCTGCTCCACCGTGACGAAGTGGTAGCCCTGGGCCATCAGGGCGTCCACCACCTGGAGGGCGGTGTCCACGCTGGAGGGGTAGATGTCGTGGAGCAGAATGATGTCCCCGTCCTTCACGCTGTCCAGGATCACGGACACCTGCCGCTGGGTGTTTCGGTCGGACCAATCTTCCGGGTCCACCGACCACAGCACGATGGGGGCGCCGGCCCGGGCCTGGTTGTCGTCGCTGATCAGGCCGTAGGGCGGGCGGAGCATAAAGGATTCCCGGCCAAGCAGGGCGGTGAGGGAGTCCTTCAGGCTGTCCACCTCGTCGTACAGGCCGGCGGCGTTCAGCCCGTCCAGGCATTTGTGGTGGTAGGTGTGCAGGCCGATCTGGTGGCCCTCGCCCTCCATGCGCTGGAGCAGGAGCTCGTTGCCCTCCACGTTCTCCCCGATGACGAAAAAGGTGGCGTGGACTCCGCGCCGGGCCAGCCCGTCCAGGAGGGCGGTGGTGGTGGACGGCTTGGGGCCGTCGTCAAAAGTGAGGGCCACATAGGGCCCGGCGGGGATGCGCGCCGCTCCTAGGACCGTCTGGTCCGAATTTTGGGCCGGAGGGCGGGAAAACGCCGCCAGGGCCAGGGTCAAAAGGGCCAGCGCCCCCGCCCTCAGCTGTTTTTTCCACTTTGACAAGCCCTCGCCGCCTTTCTTACGTAGCTGTGGTCAGTATGCGCGGAAGGGCTTTTTTTATGCGCCGGCGAAAAAAGGCGGGTTATGGAATCTATGTAATCGGTTTGAAAAATTTCTATTTTTTAGAAGCGCACCGGCGTCAAAGGCCCGTCTGGAGCTGGGCCCCAGTGTAGTAGTGGGCCAGGATGTCCCGCCAGCCTGAGCCCTCCTTGGCCATGGCGTTGGCCCCGTACTGGCTCATCCCCACCCCGTGGCCGTAGCCGGTGACGGAGAAGGTGAACACGCCGTCCTGCTCCTTCACGTCGAAGCAGGCGGACCGCAGGGCGAACAGGCTCCTGGCCGCGCCGCCGGAGAGGGTCACGCCGCCCAAGTCCACCGACGCCACCCGGCCCGAGGCGGTGCGGGTGAGGTTTTGAAACCAGCCGGAGGGCTCCCCGGACAGATCCGCGTCCAGCCCCGCCTCGCCCGCCATCTTTTTCACCTGCTCCGCCGTCAGCGTCACGGTGGAGCGGTAGTTGGGCACCTCGTCCCCCTCGGGGCTGTCCACCGACACCAGGTAGGGCAGGGCCTTCCCCCACACTGCCGCCGCGTCCTCCGTGGCCCCCGACGCGGAGGAGAAAAACACCGCCTGGATGGGCCCGCCTTCATAGGTCAGCACCTGCCCGTCGGTGTCCGCCACGGCGGCGGCGATCTTTGCCGTGTAGGCGGAGGCCGTCCCCTCCCCCCAGCGCTGGGCGGCGTCCTCCTTGGACAGGTAGGCCTGACAGCAGGTGGAGTCCGCGCAGATATCCGCCCCCTCCTCCTCATGGCTCTTGGCCCGCAGCTTCCACAGGCTGTAGGTCCGGGCGCACACCGCCTGGGCCCGGAGGGCCTCCGGCTCAAAGGAGGCGGGCATCTCCGCCGCCACCACTCCCCACAGGTAGTCCCCCATGGTCATCTGGCTCACCTGTCCGTCCCGGCCCAGCACCTTCAGCGTCTGGGAGGCGTCCCACTCTCCCGGCGGGGGCGCGGACACCGCCGCCGGAGTGGGCACCGCCGGCAGGGTGAGCAGTCCCGCGCTGGGAGAGGCCTCCGCCCCGGCGGGGGGCTCCCCCAGCGCGGCCAGGGGCAGCAAAAGCAGGGCGGCGCTCAGCGCCAGCCCTGTCAGGAAGGGCGTCCGCAGCGCCCGCCATGCGTTCAGATTTCGCAAGTCAAACACCTCGATTATTCAAAATTCGGGAGAATAAACGGTAGAACCACGGACTTTATCAGGAAGTCTCATGATAAATTTGCATTGACGAAATTAGGAAATTGCGTTATAATAGTCCGCATATAGTTATTAGGAAAAAGCGGAGGTTCAACCGCTGCGGACACCTAGAGGAGGCGGTAAAAGTTGAACATGAACATCATCGACAACCTGATTGAGGCGCGGAAGAAGGCCACGGAGCAGTACAACAGCTCGGTGGATTTCATTCAAGGGATATGCGGGGAGTTTGAGCGTTATACCCAGATCTCCCCCAAGTATTACGAAAAATACGACGTGAAGCGGGGTCTGCGCAACCACGACGGCACCGGCGTCATGGCCGGGGTCACCCTCATCGGCAACGTGAAGGGCTACATTGTAGAGGACGGCGAGAAGGTCCCCGCCCCCGGCCAGCTGTACTACCGGGGCATCAACGTGGAGGAGCTCATCGACGGCTTCACCGCCGCCGGCCGCTTCGGCTTTGAGGAGACGGCGTACCTATTGATGTTCGGCGGCCTACCCACCAAGGAGGAGCTGGAGCAGTTTCGGAACATCCTGGCCTACTACCGGGAGCTTCCCCCCAACTTCACCGAGGACATGATTCTCACCGCCCCCAGCCACGACGTGATGAACAAGCTGGCCCGGTCGGTGCTGGCTTTGTACTCCTACGACCCAGACCCGGACAACAACACCCTGCCCATCGAGATGCTCCAGGCCATCCGGCTCATCGCCCGGTTCCCTGTCATCGTGGCCCACGCCTTCGCCGCCAAGCAGCACTATTTTGACCGGGGCTCCCTGTACCTGCACCGGCCCCAGCCCGAGCTGTCCGTGGCGGAGAATTTCCTGTACTCCGTGCGCCACGACAACCAGTTCACCCCGGAGGAGGCCCACCTGCTGGACCTGTGCCTGGTGCTCCACATGGAACACGGCGGCGGCAACAACTCCGCCTTCGCCTGCCGGGTGCTCTCCTCCTCCGGCACTGACATCTACTCCGCCATCGCCGCGGCGGTGGGCTCCCTGAAGGGCCCCAAGCACGGCGGTGCCAACACGCGGGTGATGAAGATGTTCGACGAGATCGAGGCCAACGTGAAGGACTGGAAGGACGACCAGGAGGTGTCCGCCTACCTCACCAAGATCCTGAAAAAGGAGGCCGGGGACGGCTCGGGCCTCATCTATGGCATGGGCCACGCCATCTACACCCTGTCCGACCCCCGGGCGGTTATCCTCAAGCGGTTCGCCAAAAAGATGGCGGCGGACAAGGGGATGCTGGACGAATTCGAGCTGTTCGAGAGGGTGGAGCGGCTCACCCCCGACCTGTTCCACGCCGTTACCGGCCAGGACAAGGTCATGTGCGCCAACGTGGACATGTACTCCGGCCTGGTGTACAAGATGATGGGTATCCCCCCCGAGCTGTACACCCCGCTGTTCGCCATCGCCCGCATTGTGGGCTGGTGCGCCCACCGGGTGGAGGAGGTCTACAACCCCTATGGCCGGATCATCCGCCCCGCCTACAAGGCGGTCATGCCCAAGCGTTCCTTCGTGCCGCTGGAGGAGAGGGGATAAAAAAGCCGCCCCCCTGGGGGCGGCGGAAATTGACAAAACGCGGCGCGTAATGTTATAATCATTCTTAAGAAGGGTTCTGCTGCATATAGGCGGTTAGCCACTCCCTGTGAAAGGGGGTGATGCTGATGGGAGACGGGCGCTGGGCGCAAGTCCTGCGTATCGTATTTTGGTTTATCATCGTGCTCATGCTGATGATGGCCACAGCCCAGAAAGCGTGTTAGCCGCCCGGATTCCGCCCGGACGGCTAACCTGATTTAGCCAAACATAGGGCTAACCGCGTGCGGCAGAACCCTTCGACTTTAGTATAACCAGCCCTCCGCGTTTTGTCAAGGGGGAATCCAAGAACGATTTTTCTCCTTGCAATATCGGGTGGCATCTGTTATAATCGACATGGAAAAACAAAAATGCGGCAGCTCCCGGGTGCTGGAACACCCGAGAGCCTGCGCGGGTGCCCTAACACCTACACAGCGGCCGTCAGGCCGCACCGCTCCTCTATTATACGACAAGCCGTCCTCTTTCGCAAGGGGGATTTTGCCGTTTGTTTGTCGTTGCCCTTTTTAGGGAAGCGGGTGTGCATGAAGAGCCGAGCTCATTCACGCTGTGTGGGGTTAAACCTGCACAGCGTTTTTGTTTTCCCCCGGTCTGACGGCCCCTGGGGGCGCAAGCCCCCGGGGGAGGCTGTGGAGGGAAACGGATATTGGGACGGGAAGGGAGGCTGGGGTTCTGGATCTAACCGCGCTGTACATCATAACCGTGTGCGGGTCTGGCTTTTTGGCGTTGGCGCTCTCGCTCATCTGGTCAATCGTCCACAGGTGGGAGGATAAGCGGACTGTCCAGATGGCGAAGAAGGCGGAGATTGGGGAGGGCGTGACCCTGCTCCAGGGCATCCGGGCGTGCTTTGGCGAGGATGGGTTTTGGTCCTTATCGTCGTATGGACTGGTCTCCATTTATGTGGGTGATCCGAGGCTGATTTTCGTGGTCCAGGTGATCCGGGGGCCGGGGAAAGCGTACCGGCTGGTCCCTCAGATATCGGACCATCACCACCAGTGGGCCGGCATAGACGAGCGGGACGTGGCCTTTGGCGTCATGGTCGAGGCGGTCAAAGAGCAGGAAACGATGATAGAGATGTAAAGGGCGGCGGCGCGTGAGCGCCGCCGCCCTGTTTTACGGGACGTTTTTGGGTTTTGGCCTATACTGCTCTTCGCCGCTTTCCACGAACTTAATCAGGTTGATGATTTCCTCTGCCGTCCATCCCGCGCTTTGCAGACCTTCAATCAGTCTGTAGTTTTCCTGCATATCCATGATTGCTTGCCTCTTTAGACGCGCTTCCAAACCGCCCCACCGGGCACGTCGGTGACCTCCACGCCCTGGGCCTTCAGCTCCTCCCGGATGCGGTCGGCCTGGGCGAAGTCTTTGGCCTTCTTGGCCTCCGCCCTCTGGAGCACCAGCGCGTCGATGGCCGGGTCCCCCTCGCCCTGGACGGTGAAGCCCCCGGCGCTGGCGGCGGACTTGGCCTGGGCGGCCTCCTTTTCCCGCAGGGCCGCCGCCTTTTCCAGCAGGGACAGGGACAGCACCTGGTCGAAGCTGGCCAGGACGGCCCGCTTGGTCGCGTCGTTCACCGGGGCCTTGAGCACGTCGTACAGGCAGGTGATGCCCATGGAGGTGTTCAGGTCGTTGCCCACCTGGGTGAGGAATTTCTCCTTGAACCGGGCGGCGGCCTCCTCGTCCACCCCGCCCTCCGTCCCGGTGAGGGCGGCCACCCGCTTGATCAGCTTGCTGTAGGCCCCCGCCGCATTGTCCAGGTTCTCCCAGGAGAACACCAGCCCCTTGCGGTAGTGGCTCTGGAGGCAGAAGAAGCGGTAGGCCAGGGGGTCGTACCCCTTTTCCTCCAGCAGGGAGACGGTGAGGAACTCCCCCTTGGACTTGGACATCTTGCCGCTGTTGGTGTTCAGATGGTGGACGTGGAACCACTGGGCGCACCAGGGGTGGCCCAGGTAGGCCTCGGACTGGGCGATTTCGTTGGTGTGGTGGGGGAAGGCGTTGTCCACCCCGCCGCAGTGGAGGTCCAGGTACTCCCCGTTGAACTTCATGGAGATGCAGGAGCACTCGATGTGCCAGCCGGGGTAACCCACCCCCCAGGGGGAGTCCCACTTCAGCGCCTGGTCCTCGAATTTGGACTTGGTGAACCAGAGGACGAAATCGTTTTTGTTCCGCTTGTTCTGGTCCTCCTCCACGCCCTCCCGGACGCCCACCGCCAGGTCCTCCTCGTCGTGGTCGTTGAACACGTAGTAGCGGTCCAGGGTGGAGGTGTCGAAGTAGACGTTGCCCCCGGCCACGTAGGCGGAGCCCTTGTCGATGAGGGCGGACACCACCTTGATAAACTCGTCGATGAGGCCGGTGGCGGGCTGGACCACCTCGGGGGTTTTGATGTTCAGCTTGGCGCAGTCGTCGAAGAAGGCGTCGGTGTAGAATTTGGCGATGTCCATGACGGACTTGTTTTCCCGCTTGGCCCCCTTGAGCATCTTGTCCTCGCCGGTGTCGGCGTCCGACGCCAGGTGGCCCACATCGGTGATGTTCATCACCCGGTTCACGTCGTACCCCTCATACCGCAGGAACTTCTCCAGCACGTCCTCCATGATGTAGGAGCGCAGGTTGCCGATGTGGGCGAAGTGGTAGACGGTGGGGCCGCAGGTGTACATCTCCACCCGGCCGGGGGTGTGGGTCTTAAATTCTTCCTTCTTGTGGGTGGCGGAATTGTAAAGATACATGATATTGTCCTCCCTTTCAGGTATCGTTCTCATTTGTGCGGGCGGTGCAGGACTCCCGCCGTCCCTGGATATGGCACTGGTCCAGCAGCTTTTCCAGCGCCTCCACCCGATCGGACAGGGCGGCCATCCGCTCCAGGGTGGGATTTTTCACGCTGGTCTGGTCCACTTCATCGGCGTAGTGGGTGGCCTTTCCGGCGATGCGCACGATCTGGGCGGGGATGCCCACGGCGGTGGCGTCGGGGGGCACCTCGGACAGCACCACGGCGTTGGCGGCGATGCGGGAATTATCCCCCACCTTGAAGGGCCCCAGCACCTTGGCCCCGGTGGAGATGAGCACGTTGTTGCCGATGGTGGGGTGGCGCTTGCCCTGGTCCTTGCCGGTGCCCCCCAGGGTGACGCCGTGGTAGATCAGGCAGTCGTCCCCCACCTCGGCGGTCTCGCCGATGACGATGCCCATGCCGTGGTCGATGACCAGGCGGCGGCCGATTTTGGCGCCGGGGTGGATTTCGATGCCGGTCCAGAACCGGCTCCACTGGGACACGAACCGGGCCAGGAATTTCAAGTTGCGGCGGTACAGGAAGTGGGCCAGCCGGTGGTAAAGGGTGGCGTGCACCCCGGGGTAGAGCAGGAAGATCTCCAATCTGCTGCGTGCCGCCGGGTCTCGGGCCTGGTAAGCCCGGAGGGTCTCGCCCAATCGGGTCATAGAAAAATGCCTCCTTGTTCAAAAAACAAAAAATCTCATGCCCATAAAGGCATGAGAGGCGGCGGTACCGCGGTTCCACTCTCGTTTTTCGCTCAAAGGCCGTGACGTGGCCTGGAGGAAGCGCCGATTCAATGCGCCTGCGGCGCTTTGCGGATATTTTCCGCCACAAATTCGTTGCGGTTTCTTGCCATACACACAAGTATGTCTGCGAACCCGCGCCTCTTTGTGCCGCAAAATCTTTCGCAAATCGCTCTTGCCGATTGAATCCGTCCTTCCTGAACGGAGGGCGTCCAAGTCCCCCGCGCTCCCGCCTGCATTTCACCCGAAGCCTTCCCGAGGGCCGCTTTCAGCCTAGCGGCGGCCCCTCTCTGACGGTTCTCAAATCGGGCTACTTTCAGCGTTCATCGCGCTGTTTGATTTTTCATACCGTTCCAGTATATTATCACAGCCCCGACTATGTGTCAAGGGCGGAGGCGTTTTTTGCCGGAGAGGGATGGGGCGTCAAAAAATTCCCTTGCGGCGGGGGCTTTTTTGCGGTATCATGGAGATCAGACCAGCGCAGACGCGCAATGTGAGGTGCCGTCTTATGGAAGAGCTCACCTTTTATCAGCGCATGAACCGGGGCCGCCACCCTGAGGGGGCGGGTCTGGAGGGCAGCGAATACTGTATTTTTTTCGGGCCTGTGGAGGTCCCGGTGGGCCGACAGCGCATTTTTGGCGACGAGGACAGCCTGACCCTGGAGCTGACCTACGGTGGTGAGGCCATGCCGGGGGAGCTGCGGCTTCGGCAGGTGGGGAGCAACCTGGTGATCGAGGAGTCCCCCCAGGGGCTGTTCCGGGAGTACCTGGAGGGGAAGAGCGTAAAGTACCTGGGCCAGGCGCTGATGTACGCCCTCCAGTTTGCCATCGCGGATCTGTCCGCCCTGGTGGAGCGGGGGGTGGAGGACATGAAGCGGCTGGAGGACACCCTGGATAAAAACATCGACAACACGGGGACCTATCAGATTTTGGATTTCCGCCGGAAGTACACCCTGTACGGCGATCAGGTCATCGCCATCAAGGAGATCATTGCCCGCATCGACAAGGGGTATTTCCCCATGCAGATGCAGAACAGCTATGTGCTCCAGGGGCAGGTGGCGCTGGAGTTTCAGTTCCTGGAGGAGCGCTACGAGCTCATCAAGAACACCGTCATCAAGGATCTGGACACCTACACCTCCATCGTGAACAACAACATCAACCGCAACGCCCGGCTGCTGAGCCTGGTGTCCCTGGGGGCGGTGGCGCTGAATTTCATGTTCGGCGGGCTGCTGGCGGTGAACCCGGTGGTGGGCATTGTGGGCGGCGTGATCATCGGCGGGGTCGCTGCGGGGGCGGCGGTGTCCTACCGTGCGGGGGGCGTTCACAACGTGCTTGAGATGGGCCGGGAGCGGTTCGGCCGCCCCTCCCTGAAAGACCGGGCCCGGGGGGCCCAGGTGCTGCGGGAGGCGGCGGACTCGTCTCCGGCGGCGGAGCCCCAGCCGGAGGAAAAGACCTCAGAACAGCCGGAAGAATAGGAAAACGCGGCGCGGCCCTAATTGGGCCGCGCCGCTGACGTTTCGCTTTTCGACAATTTGCTCATGGAGTCAAAAAATTCCTCCTATGACAAAAAAACACCCTCCAACCTCAAAATATTTTATTGCGCAGGGGTGTTTTTTTGCTATAATGGGATCGAACAGACTTACAGTGGGGCCGGTTTGCGCTAAAACAGCGCAAATGTGCCGCGAGGGGGCGAAATATCCTTGGGAGAGTTCAAAAAAATATCCGATCAGGTCAATATTGAGCTGATCCAGTCCATCCAGGACAAGTGCTCCAAGGCTATGGGACTGGCCTTTGTCACCGTGGATTACAAGGGGCGGCCGATCACCAAATACAGCGGCTTCACCGACCACTGCGCCCTGGGCCGGGAGCTCCAGGGCTTCTCCGAGTTGTGTGAGCAGTGCGACGCCCACGGCGGGCTCCACGCCGCCATCACCGGTCAGCCCTATATCTACCGCTGCCACGCGGACCTGGTGGACTTCGCCGTACCGCTGATCCTGGACGACAACTACCTGGGGTCGGTAATGGGCGGGCAGGTGCGGCTGGCCGACGTGGAAGAGCGGGAGCTGGAGTACATCGTCCCCCGGGCTGGCTGGCGCAAGAGCGAGGCCATGACGCGGGCCTACGGCCAGCTGCGGGAGATGACCTATGACAAGCTGCTGGCCTCGGTGCAGGTGGTTCGGGATATGATCCTCTACGCCCTCCAGGACCAGCGCCTCCAGTCCGCCCAGGAAGCGGGGAACCGGGAGGCGGAGGAAGGGCTGGCCCAGTCCGAGCAGGAGCGGGCCGTCCGCCGCCAGGAGCACGGCGGGCTGTGGCAGCAGGAGGGTTCGGACCAGTTCTTTTTTGTCATGAACCTGATCACCCAGCTGGCCTACCAGGAGGGGGCGGACCGCACCGGGGCGGTGGCCCTGGACTTCGCGGACATCATTCGGTATACCAGCGACGCGGAGCGTAAGCTGTCCGTGCTGGGGGAGGAGCTGAATTACGCCGAGGCGTTTCTCCGGGTGCAGAAGGCGTGGTGGGGGGAGATGCTGGACTTCAGCATCTCCGTGCCCAGGCAGTACTGGGGGATCAACTGCCCCTTCCTGGTGTTCCGGCCCATTATCGACGTGACCCTCCAGTCCTTCAAGAGCGAGGACGGACAGCGGAAAATCGACATATATGCCGAGGAGAGCGGCAAGGACCTGCTGGTGCTGGTGCAGGCCAACAGCGAGAGCGTGGGCCCGGAGGAAATGGAGAACCGGGCGGACGAGTATCTGGCCAGGGAGCACAGTTCCCTGCGGGACCTGAATCGGAGCCTGAAGCGGGTGATGGGCAAGCGGTGCGAGCTGTCCATCGGCTCCCGGGAGGACGGCCAGCCGGGCTACGCCATCCGGCTGCGGCTGCCGCTGAAATGGCGGTGAGCCGGAACGAGCTCATGAGGAGAGAAAGGCGGTGTGAGCGGCCATGTGCCGTGTGCTGATTTTGAATGAGAACCGCCTGGAGCGGGAAAACATGGTGAAGATCCTGGAGGAGGGACTGCCCAAGGCGGACATACTGGCCGCCGCCGCCCCTCAGCAGGCCCTGGACCTGCTGGCCGGAGGTCCCTTCAGCCTGGTCATCGTGGACGTGCCCTGGTTTGACGCGGACTACTGCAACATGATCGCCGCAGCCAAGGAGCTGGCCCCGGAGGCGCCTATTCTGGCCACTTCCACGGGGAAGCGGTCGGAGATTGTGGCCAATGTGTGGCGGCTGGGGGTGCAGGACTACCTGCTCAAGCCCTACCGGCCTGCCTGGCTGGTGGCGGCGGCGGAGGTGATGATCCAGTGGAACGCCAAGCCCGCCGGGGAGTGGGAGAAGGAGCACCGGGAGAGGTACCTGAAGCAGGCGGCGGAGCATATGCAGGCCTTCTGCTATAAAAAGTGCATCAATACCACAAAAGATTACCTTGATTCTCTCTACGAAGAAACGGATGATATAGACGTGGTCCGCTTCAGCGTCCTGTCCTTCGCGGAGGGGCTGGCCCGGCTGGGCGGCTCCTTGGGGCCGCCGGCCCAGCTGAAGCTGTCCAACATCATAGAGCGCTTCCGGCTGCGGTTTGACCAGCAGGGGCGCAAGCACGACTCCTTCCTGGTGCTGGAGAAGATGTGGGGCGTCATTTTCGACGCCATTGACGAGGGCCGCTGCTACGCGGTCAGCGACGAGCAGCGGGTGCTCAACTACGTGGACCGCAACGTGAAGGAGGGCATCGGGCTGGACGAGGCGGCGGAGTACGCCAACATGAGCTCCAGCTACTTCAGCAAGTTTTTCAAGCGGATCACCGGCGTGAACTTCATCACCTACATGATGGACGGCAAGATCAGCGCCGCCAAGGACATGCTCACCGACACGGACATGCCCGTCATCAACATTGCCTATGAGCTGTCCTACAGCGAGACCAACTATTTCGGCAAGGCGTTCAAGAAGAAGGTGGGGCTCACCCCCACCGAGTACCGGGAGCAGCACCAGCACGCGCGGGGGGCGGCGGGAGAAAGCAGCACGTCCCGCTGAGGCCCACGCCCCAGAATATGGAGGATATGTATGCAGGAATTCAACGTCAGTACCAGAGTGTACTTTGGAGAGGGCGCACTGGAGCGCCTGCGCCAGGTGGAGGACAAGCGGGTGCTCATCGTCACCGACCGCTTCATGAATCAGCTGGGAGTGCCCGAGCGGGTAGCCTCCTTCCTCACCCGGTGCACCGTCAGCGTATTCGACGGGGTGGTGCCCGATCCCCCCATTGAGGTGGTGACCGCCGGGGTGGAGGCATTCCGGGACTGCGGGGCCCAGGCGGTGGTGGCCGTGGGCGGCGGCTCCACCATCGACGCGGCCAAGGCCATCCGGGAGGTGGCCAAGAAGGTGCTGGACGTGGACACCGACAAGATGGAGTGCTTCGCCGTCCCCACCACCAGCGGCACCGGCTCCGAGGTGACGGACTACGCCGTCATCACCGACCGGGAAAAGGGACTGAAGTACCCCTTGAGCAGCAAAGCCCTCCGGCCCATGGTGGCCATTCTTGACCCGGAGCTCACCGTGTCCGCGCCCCCCTCCGTCACCGCCGACGCGGGGATGGACGTGCTCACCCACGCCCTGGAGGCCTATGTGTCCACCGGCTACAATGACTTCTCCGACGCCATGTGCGAGAAGGCGGTGTCCCTGGTGTTCCGTTTCCTTCCCTTGGCGGTGGCCGACGGGAACGACCTGCTGGCCCGGGAGAAGATGCACAACGCCTCCTGCATGGCGGGGCTGGCTTTCAACTCCGCCGGGTTGGGGCTGAACCACGGCATGGCCCACGCCATCGGCGGCAAGCTCCACGTCGCCCACGGGCGGATCAACGCCATGCTGCTGCCCAAGGTGCTGGCTTTCAACGCCGACCTAACCACGGTCCACAAGGGGGAGTACTGTGTGGCCGCCCGGAAGTACCAGCGCATGGCCAAGGTGCTGGACCTGCCCGCCCCCAACGTGCGGCTGGGGGTGACCAACCTGATTCACGAGTTGGAGAAGCTGAATCGGAAGATCGGCATACCCGCCACTTTGAAAGCCCAAGGGGTGGAATTGGACAAGGTCAAGGAGATGAGGGAGGAGCTGGTGGCCGCCGCCCTGGCGGACGCCACCACCGCCACCAATCCCCGGCCGGTGGAGGCTGCCCATGTGGAGAGGATCCTGGCTGAAATCATGGGATAAGCCTGGTGAATTTCTCCACAAGAAGCCATAAAAATCCAAAAAATGAAAACTTTTGGCTGATAAACCCGCTCCCCGGAGATTTGCCGGGGAGCGGGTTCTGCGTCCTTTTAGGGCCGAAACTTGGCGGAAACGTTGAAAAAAGAGGGGCGAGTAAATTTTTGTTTTGGAAAGAATGGACAAAAAAGTACCTGCTGCGGTCAAGAAAACATCCCCTATATCTTGTATAATAAGCATGATAGGCATGCGTATGTCGCAGCTGTAGGCCGTATCACGACAGGATGCGCCCGCAGGCCATTAAAAATCAAAGGAGGCAGCAAGTATGCAGAAGGAAGCTCTGGGCATGGTCGAGACGAAGGGCCTGGTTGGCGCCATTGAGGCCGCCGATGCCATGGTGAAGTCCGCTAACGTGGCTCTGGTGGGGTACGAGAAGATCGGCTCCGGCCTGGTCACCGTCATGGTTCGCGGTGACGTGGGCGCGGTCAAGGCGTCCGTGGACGCCGGCTCCGTGGCCGCCGAGAAGGTGGGCGAGGTCGTCTCCGTCCATGTCATCCCCCGTCCCCACAGCGACGTGGAGAAGATCCTGCCCCACATGGAGTGATCTCCAAAACCCGGCGACACCCCGGCAGCACAGTTTTTGTCATTACAAATATCAACTTCATAAATGGAGGTAACACACATGGATGAATTGGTCAGCAAGGTCATGGACGAGGTCATGAAGAAGATCGGCACCTCCGCCCCCGCCGAGGAGTGCGCCTGCGAGGCCGCTCCCCAGTGCAACCTGACTGAGTTTGTGGGCACTGCCATCGGCACCACCATCGGCCTGGTCATCGCCAACCTGGACCACCAGGTGCACGAGGCCCTGAAGATCGACCCCAAGTACCGCGCCATCGGCATCATCTCCGACCGCACCGGCGCCGGCCCCCAGATCTTCGCCGCCGACGAGGCCGTGAAGGCCACCAACAGCGAGTGCCTGGTCGTCGAGTGCCCCCGGGACACCCAGGGCGGCGCCGGCCACGGCTCCCTGATCATCTTCGGCGCTGAGGACGTGTCCGACGTGCGCCGGGCCGTTGAGGTCTGCCTGCGCGAGCTGGACCGCACCTTCGGCGACGTGTACGGCAACAGCGCCGGCCACCTGGAGTTCCAGTACAGCGCCCGTGCCAGCTACGTGCTGAACAAGGTCTGGGGCGCTCCTCTGGGCAAGGCTTTCGGCATCACCGTGGGCGCTCCCGCCGGCATCGGCGTGGTGCTGGCGGATACCGCCGCCAAGGCCGCCACCATCGACTCCATCCTCATTGCCACCCCCGGCAACGGCGGCACCAGCTATTCCAATGAGGTCAACTTCTTCTTCTCCGGCGACTCCGGCGCCGTGAAGCAGGCCATCATTGCCGCCCGGGACGTGGGCATGCAGCTGCTGAAGACTCTGGCCCCCGACGAGGAGCTGAAGTCCACCACCACCCCCTACATCATTTAATATAAGCCGGGAAGGAGCATAAGCTATGAAATCTAAGCGTTTTGAAGCTCTGGCAGCCCGCCCGGTCAACCAGGACGGGTACGTACAGGAGTGGCCGGAGGTAGGTCTGATCGCTATGAACAGCCCCTTCGACCCCAAGCCCAGCATCAAGATTGAGGGCGGCAAGATCGTTGAGATGGACGGCAAGACCCGCGCCGAGTTCGATATGCTGGACACCTTCATCGCCGACCACGCCATCCGGCTGGGCAACGCGGAGAAGGCCATGGCCATGGATTCTCTGGACATCGCCCGGAAGATCGTTGACATCAACGTCTCCCGCGACGAGATCCTGGACATCACCCTGTCCGTCACCCCTGCCAAGCTGACTGAGATCGTGGGCAAACTGACCATCGTGGAGATCATGATGGGCATGACCAAGATGCGCGCCCGCCTGATGCCGGCTAACCAGTGCCACGTCACCAACGTGAAGGACAACCCCGTCCAGATCGCTGCGGACGCCGCCGAGGCCGCCGTCCGCGGTTTCGCCGAGATGGAGACCACCGTCGGCATCGCCCGTTACGCCCCCTTCAACGCCATGGCTCTGTTCGTGGGCGCTCAGGCGGGCCGTCCCGGCATCATGACCCAGTGCGCCCTGGAAGAGGCCACTGAGCTCCAGCTGGGTATGCGCGGTTTCACCACCTACGCCGAGACCATCTCCGTGTACGGCACCGAGCCCGTGTTTATGGACGGCGACGACACCCCCTACTCCAAGGCGTTTCTGGCCAGCTGCTACGCCAGCCGCGGCCTGAAGATGCGCTTCACCTCCGGCACCGGTTCCGAGGTCCAGATGGGCTACGCCGAGGGCAAGAGCATGCTGTACCTGGAGGCCCGCTGCCTGGCTGTCACCAAGGGCGCCGGCGTGCAGGGCACCCAGAACGGCTCCGTGTCCTGCGTGGGTGTGCCCGCGGGCGTGCCCGGCGGCATCCGCGCCATCGCCGCTGAGAACCTGATCGCCATGCTGCTGGACCTGGAGTCCACCACCTCCAACGACCAGACCTTCACCCACTCCGACCTGCGCCGGGTGGCCCGCAGCGTGCCGCAGCTGTTCTCCGGCACCGACTACATCTGCTCCGGCTACTCCGCCACCCCCAACTACGACAACATGTTCGCGGGCTCCAACTGGGATGCCGACGACTATGACGACTGGAATATCATCCAGCGCGACATGAAGATCGACGGCGGCCTGCAGCCCGTCAAGGAGGACGACGTCATCAAGGCCCGCAACAAGGCCGCCCGCGCCCTCCAGGGGATGTTCCGCGAGCTGGGTCTGCCCCCCATCACCGACGAGGAAGTGGAGGCCGCCACCTACGCCCGGGGCTCCGAGGATATGCCCAACCGCAACGTCAACGAGGATCTGAAGGCCATCGAGGACATGATGGCCCGCAAGGTCACCGGCGTGGACTTCGTCAAGGCGCTGGACAAGGCCGGCTTCCCCGACGTGGCCCAGAACATCTACAACATGCTCCGCCAGAAGGTGGCCGGCGACTATCTGCACACCGCCTCCATCTTCGACAAGGACTTCCATGTCTACTCCGGCGTGAACGCCCCCAACGACTACCACGGTCCCATGACCGGCTATCAGCTCAGCGAGGAGCGCTGGGAGCAGATCAAGAACATCCCCAACGCCATCCGGCCGGAAGACATCTAATCAGAGGGAGGGTCGAACTATGAATTTTGACGAAAATATGCTCCGCAGTGTGATCGAAGAGGTCCTCAAGGAGATGGGCTCCGCCTCGACCGCTCCCGCGGCCAAGGCCGCTCCCGCCGCCAGCACTCTGTCCGCCGGCGAGATGACCCTGGCCGACACCGGCGAGGCCGCCAAGGGCGTGGCCCCCGACGAGGTGGTCATCGGCCTGGCCCCCGCCTTCGGCGTGTACCAGCATGAGACCATCATCCATCAGCCCCACAGCAAGGTGCTGCGCGAGATCATCGCCGGTATCGAGGAGGAGGGCATGAAGTGGCGCATCATCCGGGTGTTCCGCACCTCCGACGTGTCCTTCGTCGCCCATGACGCGGCCGAGTACTCCGGCTCCGGCATCGGCATCGGCATCCAGTCCAAGGGGACCACGGTCATCCATCAGAAGGATCTGCCCCCCCTGAGCAACCTGGAGCTGTTCTCTCAGGCGCCGCTGATCGAGATGGAAACCTTCCGTCAGATCGGCAAGAACGCCGCCAAGTACGCCAAGGGCGAGGCTCCCACCCCCGTCACCGTGCGCAACGACCAGATGGCCCGTCCCACCTATCAGGCCATCGCCGCTCTGCTCCACATCAAGGAGACCGAGCACTGCGACCGGAACAAGAAGCCTCAGGCCGTCACCGTTTCGTTTAAGTAAAGGGAGGCAGGAATATGGATCAGGAAGCTTTGATGAGACAGATCGTGGAGCAGGTCATGAGCGCCATGAATAAGGGCGCCGGTTCCGCTCCCTCCACCCCCGCCGGCGGCAAGATGACCGCCGCCAACTACCCCCTGGCCGAGAAGGAGTCCGACAAGATTAAGACCCCCACCGGCAAGCCCTTCAGCAGCCTGAGCTACGAGAAGGTGCTCAGCGGCGAGCTGACCTCCGACGACATGCGTATCGCCCCCGAGACCCTGGAGTACCAGGCTCAGGTGGCCGAGTCCGTCAACCGCGAGGCCTTCGCGGGCAACCTGCGTCGGGCCGCCGAGCTGATCGCGGTGCCCGACGAGCGGCTGCTGGAGATCTATAACGCCCTGCGTCCCTACCGCTCCACCAAGCAGGAGCTGATTGACATCGCCAACGAGCTGGACGGCAAGTACGGCGCCAAGACCGCCGCCGCCCTGGTGCGCGAGGCCGCCGAGGTCTACGAGAAGCGCGACCGTCTGAAGAAGTTCTAATTCAAACCCAAGAGTCAGGAGGCACCGCACATGAAGATCGTCGCAGGCATTGATATCGGCAACGCGACAACGGAAACCGCCCTGGGCAGGCTGGACGGCGGCAAGCTTGAATTCCTGGCCAGCGGCACGGTGCCCACCACAGGCATCAAGGGGACCCGGCAGAACATCAACGGCATCTTTCACTCCCTGACCGATGCTCTGGAAAAGGCGGGGCTTGAGGTGAAGGACCTGTCAGAGGTGCGCCTGAACGAGGCGGCCCCGGTCATCGGCGACGTGGCCATGGAGACCATCACCGAGACCATAATCACCGAGTCCACCATGATCGGTCACAATCCCTCCACCCCCGGCGGCATGGGCGTCGGGGTGGGGGAGACCGTTTTGGTCACTGAGCTGGAGGACGCACCCGGCGGAAAGGACTACATCGTGGTCATCCCCAAGAGTGTGGACTTTGAGGACGCGGCAAAGCTCATCAACAAGGGTTCCGCCGGCACCCGGCAGGTCACCGCCGCCATCGTGCAGCGGGACGACGGCGTACTCATCCACAACCGCCTGGACAGGAAGATTCCCATCGTGGACGAGGTGGCCCTGGTGGACAAGGTCCCCCTGGGCATGCGCTCGGCGGTGGAGGTGGCCCCGGTGGGCGGCGTGGTGGAGGTGCTGTCCAACCCCTACGGCATCGCCACTCTATTCGGGCTGTCCTCGGAGGAGACCCGGCAGGTGGTCCCCATCGCCCGGGCCCTCATCGGCAACCGCTCCGCCGTGGTCATCAAGACCCCCAGCGGCGACGTGAAGGAGCGCAAGATCCCCGCCGGCACCATGGAGCTGAAGGGCGCCATGCGCACGGTGAAGGTGGACGTGGACGACGGCGCGGATAAGATCATGAAGGCCGTGGAGTCCATTCCCTCCCTGGAGGACGTGCGGGGCGAGCCGGGCACCAACGCGGGCGGCATGCTGGAGAAGGTGCGCCAGGTGATGGCCAACCTGACCAAGCAGCACCCCCGCGACATCCACATTCAGGACCTGCTGGCGGTGGACACGTTTACCCCCCAGAAGGTTCAGGGTGGTCTGGCCAACGAGTTTTCTCAGGAGAACGCCGTGGGCATCGCCGCCATGGTGAAGGCCGACCGTCTCCAGATGGAGGCCATTGCCAAAGAGTTCGGCGAACAAATTGGTGTGCCCGTGGAGGTGGGCGGCGTGGAGGCCGACATGGCCATTCGCGGCGCACTTACCACGCCGGGCACCAATAAACCTTTAGCGATTCTGGACATGGGCGCCGGTTCCACCGACGCGTCCATCATCAGTGAGGACGGGACCATCCACTCCATCCATCTGGCCGGGGCGGGCAACATGGTCACCCTCCTCATCCAGTCGGAGATGGGCCTGGACAACTTTGACACGGCGGAAGACGTGAAGAAGTACCCCATGGCCAAGGTGGAGAGCCTGTTCCACATCCGCCACGAGAATGGCACCGTGGAATTCTTCCCCACCCCGCTGGACCCCAATATTTTCGCGAAAGTGGTCATCCTGAAGGAGGGTAATATGATCCCTCTGGAGGGGGACTGGTCTATGGAAAAGATCCGCCTCATCCGCCGTCAGGCCAAGCAGAAGGTGTTTGTCACCAACGCCATCCGGGCCCTCACCCGGGTGAGCCCCACGGGCAATGTCCGGGATATTCGGTTCGTGGTGCTGGTGGGCGGCTCCGCGCTGGACTTCGAGGTGCCCCAGATGGTCACCGACGCCTTGTCCCAGTACAAGGTTGTGGCCGGGCGCGGCAACATCCGGGGCAGCGAGGGCCCCCGCAACGCGGTGGCCACCGGCCTGGTGCTGTCGGTGCTGGAAGGGAGGGCCTGACCTATGGCCATGCCCATTGAGATGACCAAACCCAATGTCCACGTTCTCATGAGCCCCGACGCCTTGCCGTCAGCCCTGCGGCAGCTGACCTACGGCATGGAGGAGGAGGGCATCCCCTGGGAGCAGGGGACGAAGGAGGGTATGGACGCGCTGGCCATGGCCTGGGAAGCCGCCCAGGCCTCCCGGCTGGAGGTGGGGCTGGGACTGGATAAGCAGTTCGTGGTCCTGCACTACTCCAAGCTGGAGCAGGGCCAGCCCCTTTACCGGGTCCCCGCCCGGCAGGCCGACCAGGTGCGAGCCCTGGGGGCCAACGCGGCGCGGCTGGTGAAGAAATTGCCGCTGAAACCTCTGGACTAGGAGGTACTTGTATGCAGAAGAGTTTAGGGCTCATCGAGACCCAGGGGCTGCTCGGCGGCATCACCGCCGCCGACGCCGCGGTGAAGTCAGCCAACGTGGAATTGATCGGCTATGAGCTGACCAAGGGCGGCGGCTGGACCACCGTGAAGATCCAGGGCGACGTGGGGGCTGTCAAGGCCGCCGTGGACGCCGCCAAGATCGCGGCGGGCAAGGTGTGCCGGGTGGTGAGTACGCGGGTCATTCCGCGCCCCGCCGCCGCGCTGGAGATGCTGGTGGAAAACGGCGACACCGTGGGTTACAACCCCCCGGAGCCCCCGTCAGCCCCCGAGCCTCCCGCCCCCCCGGAGCCCCCCGTGAGTCCCGATGAGCCGGAAAAGGAAGCGCCCGCCGCACCTGTGGAGGAGGCCCCGGAGCCCGAGGCCCCGGCCGCCACTGAGGCGGTGGAGGAGGTCCCTGTCCAGGCGGCGGACCCCGAACCCGAGGCGCCAGCCCCGGCGGAGGAGCCCGCGCCTGAGGCCGAGCCGGCATCGGAGCCCCCCGCTGAGGAGGCTGTCCCGGCGCCGGAAGCGGCCCCGGAGGCCCCGGTGGAGCCCGAGCAGGCTGGGTCAGCCCCGGCGGAGGAGGCCCCCGTGGAAGAGCCCTCTGCCGAGGAGGCCGCTCCCGCTGAGGAGGAGGCTGTCCCGGCCAAACCCAAGGCGGCCCGGAAGGCCCCGGCAAAAAAGGGCGGCAGACGCAAACAATAAGCACGATCGTGAGACGATCATTAGGAGGTAACTATGAACAAGGGTGAAGCTCTCGGCATGGTCGAGACCAAGGGCCTGGTGGGCGCCATCGAGGCCGCCGACGCCATGACCAAGTCCGCCAACGTGACCCTGATCGGCTATGAGAAGATCGGCTCCGGCCTGGTCACCGTCATGGTCCGGGGCGACGTGGGCGCCGTCAAGGCGTCTGTGGACGCGGGCTCCGTGGCCGCCGAGAAGGTGGGCGAGGTGGTCTCCGTCCATGTGATCCCCAGGCCCCACACCGACGTGGAGAAAATCCTGCCCAAGGACCTGGGCTAAGGTGGTATGAACCGTGGAGAAACAGACCTATGAGATGTTCGTCCAACTGGTCACCCGGCTGGTCATCGAGGAACTGGAGAAGTTTCAGCGCTCGGTGCCCATCGGCGTGTCCAACCGGCACATCCATTTGGATCGGAAGGATATGGACATCCTGTTTGGTCAGGACAGCGAGCTGACCTTTAAAAAGGAGCTGGGCCAGCCGGGCCAGTATGCTTGCGAGGAAACCGTCACCCTCCATGGACCCAAGGGGGAGCTGAGCCGCGTACGCGTGCTCGGCCCCCTGCGGAGCGAGTCCCAGGTGGAGATATCCGTCACCGACGGGTTCGCCCTGGGCGTGCGGCCCCCCATCCGGGAGTCCGGCAAGCTGGCGGGCACCCCGGGCGTGACCATCGTGGGCCCCAAGGGGACCATTGAGAAGGACACGGGGACCATCGCCGCCCTGCGCCACATCCATCTGACCCCCGAGGACGCACAGCGCATGGGGGTGAAGGATAAGCAGATGGTGAAGGTGGAGATCCGCGGGCTGCGGGGAGGCATTTTCCACAACGTGCTCATCCGGGTGTCGGAGCAGTTTGCGCCGGAAATGCACATCGACGTGGACGAGGCCAACGCTTTCGGCGTGAAGAACGGCGACCGGGCCTACATCATTGTGGACTGAGCAGAGACTTGAGGGTGGAGAACGGATATGAGCCATGACATGGGGGCGTGCAACGACACTCTGGTGGAGTTTGAGCGTCTCATAGAAGAACATCGGAATAACCCCTGGACGGGGGTCCTGCGCACCGGCGTGGACCTGGGCACCGCCAACATTGTGCTGGCTGTGGTGGACGAGGAGAACCGGCCTGTGGCCGGGATCACCTACCCCTCCACTGTGGTGCGGGACGGTGTGGTGGTGGACTACATGGGCGCTGTGCGCACCGTCACCCGGCTGAAGGCTGAGCTGGAGGACCAGCTGGGCGTCACGCTGGATGCGGCGGGCTGCGCCATCCCGCCGGGTATCGTGACCGGGAGCGTCAAGGCCATCGGCAACGTGGTGGAGGCGGCTGGGTTCCGCCTCACCAGCACCGTGGATGAGCCCACGGCGGCGGCCTCCGTGCTGGGTATTACGGACGGGGCAGTGGTTGACGTGGGCGGAGGGACCACCGGCATCAGCATTTTGAAAGACGGCAAGGTGATCTTCGTGGACGACGAGCCCACCGGCGGCACTCACATGACGCTGGTGCTGGCGGGCTTCCACGGGTGCGACACCCATGAGGCCGAGCTGATGAAACGGGACCCGGCCCAGGAGCACAGCGTGTTCCCGGTGATCAAGCCGGTGGTGGAGAAGATGGCCGCCATCGTCAAGCGCTGCCTGGCGAAGTACCCGGTGGACACGGTCTATGTGGTGGGGGGCGCGTGCTGCTTCACCGAGTTCGAGACCGTGTTCCAAAAATATCTGGAGGTCCCTGTGGTGAAGCCGGCAGCCCCGCTGCTGGTGACGCCGCTGGGCATCGCCATGAACTGCACCAATTAAGGCAGGTGAGGACCATTGACAGAACAGGAACGGCATGAGCTGGCCATGACCCTGCTGGCGGAGGAGCTGGCGGAGCGGGTGATTCAAAAGCTGGTGGACCGCCAAAAGCGGGCGCTGGTGATCGTCACCGGCGCGGCCATCGGCGTACCTGCCGCGCTGGAGCAGCTGAAAGCCCTTCGGAGCGAAGGCTTTACCTACCATGTGCTCATGAGCCGCAGCGCCATGCATGTGACAGGAGAAAAGGCTGTGCGCGACGCGCTGGAGCCGGAGGAGCTGTGGGTGGGGTCGGCGGACCAGCCCCCTGAGAAGGTGGCCGCCGGATTCCAGACCATCCTGGTACCCGCCCTGACGGTGAACACCGCCGCCCATCTGGCCAACTGCATGTCGGATACCCCCGCCGCAGCGATGATCTTGAGCGGGCTGCTGAAGGGGAAGAATGTGGTGGTTGCGGTGGACGGGGCCTGCCCGGACAATCCCCTGCGGGCCAAGCTGGGCTATCATATGACCCCCGCCATGCGGGATGCCCTGCATGGCAACCTGGAGAAGCTCCAGGCCTATGGGGCCCGGCTGACCGCAGCGGAGGATATGGCCAAGGCCGTGCGCAAAGCGGTCACCAGCTTTCTGCCCGCCAAGGCGGCGGAGAAGCCGGCGGCCCCTGCCAAGGCCCAGAGTCCCGGGACCCGAAGCGGAAATGTGATTCGGCCCGCCATGACGGGCAGGATCCTCAGCGTGAAGGCGCTGAACACCGCCCCCCAGGGCGCGGTCATCGTCGTGCCGAAGGGCACCATCGTCACCGCCTTGGCCTCCGACGAGGCCCGCAGGCGGGGCGTGGCCATTCAAATCGAATCGTAAGAAAGGTGGAGCGAAATGTATTTAGGCAGAGTGATCGGCACCGTGGTCTCCACCAGTAAGAACAAAGACTTGGTCGGGATGAAGCTGCTCATCGTGGAGAAGCTCACCGAGCGCCTGGAGCGGGAGGGCAGCACTGAGATCGCTGTGGATTCCGTGGGCGCCGGTACCGGCGAGATCGTCATCGTCAGCCAGGGCAGCTCCGCCCGGTACGTGTTCCAGAACGCCTCGGCCCCCATTGACAAGGCCATCGTGGGCATTGTGGACACGGTGGAGGTGGGCTGATGGCGAACCTCTACACCAAGGGCGGCGACAAGGGCCAGACCAGCTTGGTGGGCGGGGGCCGGGTGCGCAAATCCGACCCCAAGGTGGAGTGCTACGGCACCATCGATGAGGCAAACTCCATGCTGGGCCTAGCCTATACCCAGACCGACAATGAATTTATCCGCGCCACGGTCCGCAAAATTCAAGGGCGGCTGTTCTCTGTGGGCGCGGAATTGGCGAGCGACTCCCCGGAGACCGCCGCTGCCCTCAAGGGGAAAATCGACCAGGAGGACGTGGCGTTTCTGGAGGGGGTGGTGGACACCTGCACCCTCACCACCGGCAAGCAGACCCACTTCGTCATCCCCGGCGTGGACCCCGCCTCGGCGGCCCTCCACGTGGCCCGGACCATCGTCCGGCGGGCGGAGCGGCGGATCGTGGACCTGCCCGTCCGGGAGGTGCTGGTGCGGTACATCAACCGGCTGTCCGATGCCATCTACGCCATGGCCCGGCTCCAGGAGGACCTGACCCAGATGCGGGAAAAGGTCACCGGCCTGGTGAAAGAGGCCATGGAGCGGCAGGGCATGGGCGGCTTTCCCCCCATGAATTTGGATATCCTGCATCGCATGGCGGCCCGGGCCGTGGAGAAATCCAAGGAGCTGGGCGTGCCGGTGGTGTTCTCCGCCGTGGACGCCGGGGGCAACCTGATGTTCCTCCAGCGGATGGAGGGGGCTTTTGTGGGCAGCGTGGAGGTGTCGGCCGGCAAGGCCTATACCGCTTTTGCTTTCCAGATGCCCACCCACGAGCTGGGCGCGGCCTCCCGGCCGGACGGCCCCCTGTATGGGATTGAAAATTCCAACCCGGGCAGGATTGTGCTGTTCGGCGGCGGATTCCCCTACATGGTGGACGGCAAGGTGGCCGGAGGGATCGGCGTGTCCGGCGGGACGGTGGAACAGGATATGGAGATCGCGCGCTACGCAATGTCAATTTAAGGAGGAACCGCTAATGAGCTTTGATGAACAAGTGGTGGCCAACATCGTCAAGCAGGTGCTCAGCCGTGTGGACATGGGCAGCGCGGAGCCCAACTGCGCCGCTGCCGGCGGCGACTGGGGCGTGTTTGACAACATGAATGACGCCGTGGAGGCCGCCGCCGCCGCTCAGAAGGCATATTTGAACTGCTCCATGCACGACCGGGCCAAGTACGTTCAGGCCATCCGGGACGTGGTGCTGGAGGAGGAGAACCTGGACTATATCTCCCGCCTGGCCGTGGAGGAGACCGGCATGGGCGCCTACGAGTACAAGCTGGTGAAGAACCGCTTGGCGGCCACCAAGTCCCCTGGCATTGAGGACCTGACCACCGACGCCATGAGCGGCGACGACGGCCTCACCCTGGTGGAGTACTCTCCCTTTGGCGTCATCGGGGCCATCACCCCCACCACCAACCCCACCGAGACCGTCATCTGCAACTCCATCGGGATGCTGGCGGCGGGCAACTCCGTGGTGTTCAGCCCCCACCCCCGGGCCAAGATGGTGTCTCTGCACCTGATCCAGCTCATCAACAAGGCCCTGGCCCGGGCGGGCGCCCCTGCCAACCTGGTGGTCACGGTGGCGGAGCCCTCCATCGAGAACACCAACGCCATGATGAGCCACCCCAAGGTGCGCATGCTTGTGGCCACCGGCGGGCCTGCCATTGTTAAGACGGTGCTGTCCAGCGGCAAGAAGGCCATCGGCGCGGGCGCGGGCAATCCCCCCGTGGTGGTGGACGAGACCGCCAACATTGAGAAGGCCGCCCAGGACATCGTGGACGGGTGCAGCTTTGACAACAACCTGCCCTGCATCGCGGAGAAGGAAGTCATCGCTGTGGACTCCATTGCCGACTACCTCATGTTCAACATGAAGAAGTGCGGCGCCTACGAGGTGAAGGACCCCGCTGTCATCGACAAGCTGGTGAAGCTGGTGGTCAAGGAGGACGGCAAGCACCCCGTCACCGATTTTGTGGGCAAGAGCGCCAAGTATATCCTGGAAAAAGTGGGCATTAACGTGGGCCCCGAGGTGAAGGTCATCATGATGGAGACCACCGAGGAACACCCCTTCGTGCAGGTAGAGCTGATGATGCCCATTCTGCCCGTGGTTCGGGTGCCCGATGTGGACGCCGCCATCGACATGGCCATCCGGGTGGAGCATGGCAACCGCCACACCGCCATGATGCACTCCCGGAATGTGGATAAGCTGACCAAGATGGCCAAGCTGATCCAGACCACCATTTTCGTGAAGAACGGCCCCTCCTACGCCGGCATCGGCGTGGGCGGCGAGGGCTGCACCACGTTTACCATCGCCGGCCCCACCGGAGAGGGTCTGACCTCGGCCAAGTCCTTCGCCCGGCGGCGCAGATGTGTGCTGGTCGGAGGCCTGGACGTCCGTTAACCGGGAGGGGTGCGCCTTATGTCTGAAAATTTGATCGCCCAGGTCCAGAGCGCGGGCGTGGTGGGGGCCGGCGGCGCCGGCTTCCCCACCCATGTCAAGCTCAACGCCAAGGCTGACACGGTCATTATTAACGGGGCGGAGTGCGAGCCCCTGCTCCGGGTGGACCAGCAGCTTATGGACCTTCAGGCGGAAAAGCTGCTCACAGCACTGGACTTGATCGTGGACCACGTTGGGGCGGAAAAGGGCGTGGTGGCCCTGAAGGAGCACTATCACGCCGCTGCGGCCTCCCTTCAGCGGGAGCTGCCAAAGCACCCGAAGCTGAGCGTCCACCTGCTGGGGGCGTTCTACCCGGCGGGAGACGAGCAGGTCATCGTCTACGAGGTCACCGGCCGTATCGTCCCCGAGGGGGGCATCCCCCTGGCCGTGGGCGTGGTGGTTACCAACGTAGAGACCGCCCTCAACGTGCTGGACGCCTCCCAGGGCAAGCCGGTGGTGGAAAAGTACGTCACCCTCACCGGCGCGGTGCGCACACCCAAGACCGTCAAGGTTCCCTTGGGCATCACCGTGACCCAGGCCCTGGCCCTGGCGGGCGGGCCCACCGTCCCCGACTACGAGGTAGTCAACGGCGGACCCATGATGGGCAAGATCGTCCCCGTGGACAGCACCATCACTAAAACCACCAAGGGCCTCATTGTGGTCCCGGCGGGACATCCCCTGCTGGTGAGCCTGGAGCGGCCCATCACAGACTCCACCCGGAGGGCGGCCACCGCCTGTATGCAGTGCTCCCTGTGCTCCGAGGTGTGCCCCCGCCATATGCTGGGCCATCGCATTGAGCCACATAAGCTGATGCGGGTGGCGGCCTACGGCAGCATGTGCGACCCCGAGCAGACGCCCATGAACGCCTATCTGTGCGTGGGGTGCCGTCTGTGCGAGTACGCCTGCGTCATGGGCCTCCAGCCCTGGAAGCTGAATAACAACATGAAGAACATCCTGGCGGGGCAGGGCATCCGCAACGGACTGCACAACCAGCCCGAGCACGCCGCCCCCTACCGGGATCTCAAGCGCTACCCGGTGCACAAGCTGATCCATCAGCTGGGCCTGTCCAGCTACGACGTGGCCGCGCCTCTGGACGAGACCGTCCCCGCCTACGACAAGGTGAAGCTGCCCCTGCGGCAGGGGGCGGGTGCGCCCTCTGAGGCGGTGGTGGGCGTGGGCGCTCAGGTGAACAAGGGCGACCTGATTGCCCGAATTCCTGAGGGCAAGCTGGGTTCCAGCCTCCACGCCAGCATCGCGGGGACCATCGCGGCCATTGACGGCGACAGCATCGTCATTCAGGCTTGACGAAATCTAGTCATAAGAAAAGAGGACGCTTATGGGAAAGTCGATTGGATTGATCGAGCTGAAGAGCATCCCCGCCGGGGTGCAGACCGCCGATGAGATGCTGAAGGCCGCCAACGTGGAGCTGCTGGTCGCCACCGCTATCTGCCCGGGCAAGTACATCATCATCATCAGCGGACAGGTGGGGGCCGTCAAGAGCTCTATGGAGACCGGCCGCCAGGTGGCGGGGACATACCTCATCTGCCACCACACCATCAACAACGTGCACGCCTCTGTGCCCGGTGCCCTGGTGGGCACCGCCGAGGTGGAGAAGATTACCTCCCTGGGCCTGGTGGAGACTATGTCCGCCCTCACCATCGTGCGGGCGGCGGATATCGCGGCCAAGGCGTCCAACGTCACCCTCATGGAAGTGCGGGTGGCCCGGGGCCTGGGCGGCAAGGGCTACCTCATCCTCACGGGGGAGGTGTCTGCGGTGAAGTCGGCCATCAACAACTGCCTGAACCAGCTGTCGGATACCGGCGATATCACCAGCACCTGTGTCATCCCTTCTCCCCACAAAGGGCTGCTGGAGAAGCTGATCTAAAACGCAAAAACCGCCCGGCCGGGACATTCCGGCCGGGCCGGTTCCGCAGAAAAAGGTAAAGGAGTGTGGCTGGCCATGGACAAGGAACCCCTTGACAGCCTGTTGAAATTCGGCTCGTCAACGGAGGGCAAAATCCGTCTCATCCAGGAGACGGTCCCCGGCAAGCAAGTGACCCTGGCCCACATCATCGCCAGCCCGGATGAGATCATCTACAAAAAGCTGGGGCTGGACCCCAATGTGGACTACGCCCAGGCCGCCATCGGCATCTGCTGCCTGTGCCCGTCGGAGACGGCGGTCATCGCGGGGGACGTGGCCCTCAAAACCTCCAAGGTGGAGATGGGCTTCATCGACCGCTTCAGCGGTACGCTGATCTTCACCGGGCGCATCTCCAACGTGCAGTCCGCCATGCAGGGCATCACCAATTTCCTGCAAAACAGGCTGGGCTTCACCGTGTGCGAGATCACCAAAACATGAAGAAGATCATGTTCGTGGGCCGCAGCGAGTGCGGCAAGACCACCCTCACCCAGGCCCTGCGAGGGGGGACCATCCACTATCACAAGACCCAGTACGTCAATCACCACAGCGTGGTCATCGACACGCCGGGGGAGTACGCCCAGACGGCCAATCTGGGCCGGGCGCTGGCGCTGTACTCTTATGAGGCAGACGTGGTGGGGCTGTTGCTGAGCACCATTGAGCCCTACTCTCTCTACCCGCCCTGTGTGGCGGCCTGCGCCAACCGGCCCGTCATCGGCATCGTCACTCAGATCGACCAGGAGAATGGGGACATTGAGCGGGCCCACCACTGGCTGGAGATGGCCGGGGCCAATCCCATTTTCCACGTCAGTTCCTACACCGGGGAGGGAATCTGGCAGATTCTCAACTACCTGAAGGAGCCGGGGGACGTGCTCCCCTGGGAGACGGAGGAGGAGGCCAACCAGCGGCGGACGGTGCTGTCCGACAAAAATCAGGATTTTTGAACATCAGCCAGCCGGCGGGCGTCCGCCGGCTGGTTTTTGTGTCCGCGCACGGGTGGAGCGGCCAGACTTTTTTGAAAAGCGCAAAATTTCTCTTGACAAATCCGCCATATAATCATATGCTTAATAAAAAGAGAAAAGTTTAGGAGTGGTGCCCATGACCCAGCGGGAACGGCAGATTCTCCGATGGATAGAGGAGAACCCGCTTATTTCCCAGCAGGAGCTGGCGGATAAGGCGGGCATCGCCCGGTCGTCGGTGGCGGTGCACATATCCAACCTGATGAAAAAGGGACACATCGCCGGGAAAGGCTACATTGTGTCCACCGCGCCCTACGCCGTGGTGGTGGGGGGCGTGAACATGGACATCGGCGGTGTGTCCAGCGCTCCGCTGGTGCGGGCGGACTCCAACCCCGGCGTAGTCCGCATGAGCCTGGGGGGCGTGGGGCGGAACATCGCCCACAATATGGCCCTTTTGGGGGTGGATACCCGCCTGCTCACTGCCTTTGGGGACGACGGCCACGCCCAGCGCATCGCCGCCTCCTGCGGGGAGCTGGGCATCGACATCAGCCGGGCCCTCCAGGTGCCGGGGGAGCGCACGTCCACCTACCTCTTCATCGCCGACGAAAGGGGGGAGATGGAGCTGGCCCTGTCCGATATGGACATCTACCGCCATATCACCCCGGCGTTTTTGGCCTCCCGAGCCCAGCTGCTGCAAAACGCCCAGCTGGTGGTGGTGGATGCCAACATCCCCGCCGATGCCATTCAGTGGCTGGTTCAGCACGTCAAGCCACCTATTTTTGCCGACCCGGTGTCCACCGCTAAGGCGGAGAGGCTGCGGCCCGTGCTGGGGAGGCTTCACACACTCAAACCTAACCGCATGGAGGCGGAGCTGCTGTCCGGCGTGGCCATCACTGACGAGGCCAGCCTGAATCGGGCGGCGGATTCCCTGCTGGACACCGGCCTGCGCCGGGTGTTCATCTCTCTGGGCGGGGACGGAGTGCTGGCCGCCGACCACAGCGGCCGGGTGCGGCTGCCCTGCGGGGCGGGGAACATGGTGAACACCACCGGCTGCGGCGACGCTTTCATGGCGGCGCTGGCTTGGGCCTATCTGGAGGGCACCGCCCTGAAGGACACCGCCCGGGCGGGCCTGGCCGCCGCGTCCATCGCCATGGAGAGCGGCGAGACCATCAACGAGGCCATAAGCGCGGAGACGCTGGCGGAACGGATGGCTTCTTTTTCTTTCTGAAGAGAGAAAAAGAAGCAAAAAGAAAGACTTTTGATTGCGAAACTATGTTTCGCAAGGGTACAGTATAGCAAATGAAAATAAGGAGGAATTTTACGATGAACATGAACAAGTATTTGGATGTATCCCCTGAGGTGGCCCAGGCTCTGGCCGACGGAAAGCCCGTGGTGGCCCTGGAGTCCACCATCATCTCCCACGGCATGCCCTACCCCCAGAATGTGGAGACCGCCCTGGCGGTGGAGGGCATCATTCGGGAGAACGGGGCTGTCCCCGCCACCATCGCCATCATCGGCGGCCGGCTGAAGGCGGGGTGCACCAAAGAGGAAATCGAGTACCTGGGCAAGACGGGAACCGCCGTCACTAAGGCCAGCCGCCGGGATCTGGCCATGCTGTGCGCCCGGGGACAGGACGGGGCCACCACCGTCACCACCACCATGATTATCGCCCACATGGCGGGCATCAAGGTCTTTGCCACCGGCGGCATCGGCGGGGTCCACCGGGGGGCGGAAACTACCATGGACATCTCCGCCGACCTGGAGGAGCTGGCCCATACCCCCGTCATGGTGGTGTGCGCCGGGGCCAAGTCCATCCTGGACCTGGGCCTCACCCTGGAGTACCTGGAGACCCACGGCGTGCCCGTGCTGGGCTACGGGACGAAGGAGCTGCCCGCCTTCTACACCCGGCACAGCGGCTTTGCCGTGGACTACCGGGTGGACAGCCCCGAGGAGCTGGCGGCGGCCTTTAAGGCCAGCCTGGAGCTGGGGTTCCAGGGCGGCATGCTGGTGGCCAACCCCATTCCCGAGGAGTATTCCATGGATCCGAAGGTCATCAACGCCGCCATCGACGAGGCGCTGGCCCAGGCGAAGGCCAACGGGATTCACGGCAAGGAGACCACCCCCTTCCTGCTGGCCAAGGTGAAGGAGCTCACAGGCGGGGACAGCCTGGACTCCAATATCCAGCTGGTGTACAACAACGCCCGGTTGGCCGCTAAGACAGCGGCGTGCCTGGGCCGGTGATACAGCCCCTGTGAGGAGGCCCCTGCCCGTCGGCGGGGGCCTCCTTTTATCCAATCGACTGGCCGTATGGAAACAGTTTGCCGAAATTCCAGCAAACTGAGCCCCTTTTTTGCCGTTAAGGATTGTCTTTTCGGCGGAAATACCGTATAATACCCACCATGAGGTGATAACAATGCATGTGAAAACCATGCTGGCCGCCCTGCGGGGCGTGACGGCGTATAAGGATTTGCTCACCCAGCCGGTGATGGAGGCCGCCCTGCGTCTGCTCACCTGTGCCGCTCAGGGGGACGGCCTGGGCGGCCTGGAGGCCTATACGGACCTGTTCTATCAGCTGCGGACGGAACGGCAGCCAGGTTTGGGACACTGGCTGGGAGAGGCTCTGCGGTGGTCGGAGGGGCCCTACCCGACGCTGGTGGAGCGGGGGGATATGGACCCGGCCCTGGAGCAGGCGGCCAAGCTGGACATCTCCGCCTTTGAGCTGCTGGCCAGCGTGGACTGCGATCGGTGGCTGTCCCACCTGGGCAAGCTGTTGGACAGCGACTACCAGGGTGTACTCACCGGGCTGCCCCGGTGGCAGAGGGGGGTGCCCTTTTCCTTTGAGCAGCTGACGGCGGCCTACCGAAGGGAGGGGACGGGGCGGTTTGCCCGATGCCGGGCCTTTGTGTGGGAGAGCGGGACGCTCATCCCGGTGGAACACCCGGACTGCCCCGCCTCGGAGCAGCTGCTGGGCTATGACGAGCAGCGGGCGGAGGTGGAGCGCAACACCAGGGCTCTGGTGGAGGGAAGGTATGTGAACAACGTGCTCCTCTACGGCGAGAGCGGCACGGGCAAGTCGGCCACGGTGAAGCACCTGCTCACCCTGCCCGGAATGGAGGAGCTGCGGCTCATCGAGGCGGACAAGGCGGACCTGGGAGGCCTGCCCGCCCTCATCCGAAAGCTGGACGGGCGGAGGCAGAAGTTTATCGTGTTCATCGACGACCTCACCTTTGACCGGGATGACGCCACCTACTCCGTACTTAAAACCATTCTGGAGGGCGGCGTGGAGCGGCGGCCCCAAAACGTGGCCGTCTACGCCACCTCCAACCGGCGGCACCTGGTGCGCCAGACCATCTCCGAGCGGGCGGGGGACGAGATGGACCGCTCTGAGACCATCCGGGAAAAGACCTCTCTGGCCGACCGCTTTGGGGTGCGGGTGCTGTTCCAGGGGCTGGGCAAGGGGGAATTCCTGGCCCTGGTGGACAAGCTGGCCGCCCAGCGGGGGCTGGATCTGCCCCAGGAGGAGCTCCACAGCCGGGCGGTGGCCTGGGAGCGGTTCCACGGAGCCCAGACGCCCCGGACCGCCCAGCAGTTTATCCTGTCCCTGTGAGCTTGGGCGGCGGAGATCCTGGTTGCCTTTTTCCGCGTGGGGACTTTTCCCGCGGGGGTTGAAAAGCGGGGAGAAGTGTGCTATATTAATGGATGAATTTTCTGCCCCCAGGGGCTTACACCTCACAAGAAGGGAACGATTTCAATATGTCAGGACATTCCAAGTGGCATAATATCCAGAAGACCAAGGGTGCGGCGGACGCCAAGCGCTCGGCCGCGTTCACCAAGATCGCCCGGGAGATCATCGTGGCCGTCAAGACCGGCGGCTCCGGCGACCCCAACAACAACTCCCGCCTGGCCACCGTCATTGCCAAGGCCCGGGCCGCCAACATGCCCAACGACAACATCAAGCGCACCATTGAGAAGGCCGTGGGCTCCGGCAACGCCAACGACTACGAGGCCATCACCTATGAGGGCTACGGCCCCGGCGGCGTGGCCGTCATTGTGGAGACCCTCACCGACAACCGAAACCGCACCGCCTCCGAGGTCCGCCACTACTTTGACAAGTTTGGCGGCAACCTGGGAGCCACCGGCTGCGTGTCCTGGTCTTTTGACCAGAAGGGTGTGCTGGTCATCGAGCGGGAGGACCTGGACGAGGAGGTGGCCATGATGGACGCCTTGGACTGCGGCGCGTCTGACTTCGAGGCCGACGAAGACTGCTTCACCGTCTACACCGTCCCGGACGATTTCGGCGCGGTGCTGGCCGCCATGGAGGAGAAGGGCTACGTGTTCGCCTCCGCCAAGGTGGAGATGGTGCCCCAGAACTACGTGGCGCTGTCTGATGAGGGCGATATCAAGAACATGGAGAAGCTCATCGACATGATGGAGGACAACGACGACGTGCAGAACGTCTGGCACAATTGGGAGGACTAAACGGCTCAAAAGGCCGGACAGCTGAGATGTGCCGTACAAACGCGAAGAAAACCGTTTCAGATGTTCATAGGGGCTTGTCGTCCGCACAGCGCGGAGGGCAGGCCCTTTTGCTTTGGGTGGATCGTCTGTCCGGCGCGGTCCCGAGTTTTTTGTCACTTTCACCCCAAAAATTTTGATTTTTCCCCTATCTTTTTTTTGACGGATTTGGTATACTACCTTATAATGTGTGAAATTTTGCCCGGAGCGCCATTTTATTCGTCCGGGCTTTTGGAAACTGATAGAGACTGCTTGACAGTTAGGAGGGATATCCATGGCAAAGCCCCTGGTGGCTATTGTGGGCCGCCCCAACGTGGGCAAATCCATGCTGTTCAATAAGCTCACCGGCAAACGGTTGTCCATCGTGGAGGACACTCCCGGCGTCACCCGGGACCGGCTGTACGCCCAGGCGGAGTGGCGGGGCCGCATCTTTGACCTGGTGGATACCGGCGGTATTGAACCGGGCACCGACGACCAGATTTTGTCCTTCATGCGGGAGCAGGCGGAGATCGCCATTGCCTCCGCCACCGTCATCATCTTTGTGTGCGATATTCGCACCGGCATGACTGCCGCCGACCAGGAGGTGGCCGGAATGCTCCAGCGCTCCCGGAAGCCGGTGGTGCTGGCGGTGAACAAGATGGACTCCACCGGCCACACTGACCCGGATATGTACGAATTTTACAATTTGGGGCTGGGAGATCCCATGCCCGTCTCCGCCGTCCATGGACACGGCACCGGCGACCTGCTGGACGCCTGCTTTGAGTTCTTCCCGCCGGAGGACCGGGAGGAGGAAGAGGACGACGTGGTCAAGGTGGCTATCATCGGCAAGCCCAATGTGGGTAAGTCCTCCCTGGTGAACCGCATTCTGGGCCAGGAGCGTGTGATCGTGTCCGATGTGGCGGGCACCACCCGGGACGCGGTGGACAGCTACCTGGAGAAGGATGGGCAGAAATACCTCATCATCGACACCGCCGGAATGCGCAAGAAGTCCAAGGTGGACGACCGGGTGGAGAAGTTCTCCGTCCTCCGGGCCACCATGGCCATCGAGCGCAGCGATGTGTGCGTCATTATGATCGACGCCCAGGAGGGGGTCACCGAGCAGGACACCAAGGTGGCCGGACTGGCCCACGAGGCGGGCAAGGCCTGCGTCATCGTGGTGAACAAGTGGGACGCCATTGAGAAGGACGGCAAGACCATGCAGCGCATGGAGGAGGACGTGCGGCGGGATCTGAGCTATATGACCTATGCCCCGGTGCTGTTCATCTCCGCCCTCACCGGCCAGCGGGTGGATAGGCTGTTCGGCCTCATCGACAATGTGGTGAACCAGGCTGCCATGCGCATCCCCACCGGGGTGCTCAACCAGGTTCTCAACGACGCACAGGCCAGGGTCCAGCCCCCCACGGACAAGGGCAAGCGGCTGAAAATCTACTATATGACCCAGATCGGGGTGAAGCCCCCCCATTTCGTCATCTTCTGCAACGACGCCAAGCTGTTCCACTTTTCCTACCAGCGCTACCTGGAGAACCAGATCCGGGCCACCTTCGGCCTCACTGGGACCCCGGTGCGCATCACCATCCGACAAAAGGGAGACAAGGAGGATTGAACATGCTGAATTCTCGTATGCTGGAAGCGGCAGGCGTCAGCGCCGGCTGGCTGGCGGTGGCGGCCATCGGCGTGGCCGTGGTCGCCTATTTCCTGGGATGCTTCAACGGGGCCGTGGTGGTATCCCGCTACATCCTGCGGGACGATATCCGGGACCACGGCAGCGGGAACGCCGGATTGACCAATTTTTACCGGGTGTTTGGCGGGCCCCTGACGGCGGCGGTCATCCTCAGCGACGCCCTCAAGGCGGTTTTGGCGGTGCTGTTCGCCATGTTCATCGCCGGGCACATCTCGCCGGAACTGGTCACCCTGTCCAAGTATTGGGCGGGTGCCTTCTGCATGATCGGCCACATGTTCCCCTGTACCTTCCAGTTCCGGGGGGGCAAGGGGGTGCTGTCTGGCAGCGCCGTGGCCATTATGATCGGTATCGGCGGGGACGGTGTGCTCCCCAGCTGGATTGTCCCCGTGACGGTGTGGGTTGGATTCATTGTGCTGGTGGCCGCCACCCGGTACGTGTCCCTGGGGTCCTGCTGGGGGGGAGCGTCCTTCATCGCGGCCTCCTGGATTGTGTATCAGGACCCGCTGATTTTGCTGCTGGCCGCCGTCATGGGCGGGCTGCTGTTGTGGGGGCACCGGGGAAATATGGTGCGCCTGGTGAAGGGCACCGAGTCCAAGTTCGCCTTCCACAAGGGGAGCCAGTCAAAAAAGACCGGGGCAGGGGAGAGCGCTCCCGCGCCAGAGATGCCTGAGCTCGGAGAAAAGAAAGACGAGATCGCCGCTAAGCCAGAGAGCGGGAAGAAGGACGGGCAGTAAAAAATCAGGCCCCGCGCACTGCGCGGGGCCTGATTTGCTTCCCTATGGAATCACACGGCACGGGTGACCTTGCCGGAGCGGAGGCAGCGGGTGCACACATAGACGTGCTTGGGCGCGCCGTCCACCACAGCCTTGACGCGCTTCACGTTGGGCTTCCAGGGGCGGTTGGAGCGGCGGTGGGAGTGGGACACCTGGATGCCGAAGTTCACGCCTTTGCCGCAGAACTCGCATTTGGCCATATTGACTAACCTCCTCGCTGGTTGGAATTCGTTCAAACGATAACTACATTATGCTACCATAGGGACGGGAAAAAATCAAGTGTGAATTTGCTGGATTTGCTATTTTTTTCGGGGACAGAATGTGGTAAGATAGAAAATGAATATCACTACAATAAGGAGCGTGATCGGATTGGCGGGTAAGACTGGCATTAAGCTGGGAACCATCATCGACAACTTTCACCTGAACGTGCTGTACGGGCCGGAGGGCTATCGGGAGAAACTCATCACCATTGACGACGTGAACCGTCCCGGCCTCCAGCTCACCGGATTCTTCGACTACTTTGACCGGGAGCGGATGCAGCTGCTGGGCCTGGTAGAGATCTCCTATCTGGAGGGAATCTCGCCCTCCATGCGGGCGGCGGTATTCGACAAGCTGTTTTCCTACCACACCCCGGCGGTCATCTTCGCCCGGGGGCTGAAGCCCTACCCGGAGTGTATGGAGATGGCCCGGAAGCACGATCAGGCCATTCTCAGCACCCAGGAGAACACCTCCAGCATCATGAGCACTATGATTGCCTACCTGCGCACTGCCCTCTCCCCGTCCATTACCCGCCACGGCGTGCTGGTGGAGGTGTACGGCGAAGGGGTTATGCTGGCGGGGGAGTCGGGCATCGGCAAGAGCGAGACCGCCATTGAGCTGGTGAAGCGGGGCCACCGCCTCATCGCCGACGACGCCATCGAGATCCGCCGCAATCCCAGCGGAGGGCTCATCGGCACCGCGCCGGAACTGATCCGCTACTACATCGAGCTGCGGGGCATCGGAGTGGTGGATGTGCGGCGGCTGTTCGGCATGTCCGCCGTCAAATTTGACAGCTCCATCGACATGGTCATCGAGCTGGAGAACTGGCAGGACGGCAAGCTGTACGACCGTCTGGGGGCGGATGTGCACTTCACCACCCTGTTGGACGCCCGGGTGCCCACCATCACCATTCCGGTCCGGCCGGGGCGGAATCTAGCGGTGGTCATCGAGGTGGCGGCCATGAACAACCGTAACAGGAAGATGGGCTGCAACGACGCTCTGGAGCTGGCCATGCAGGTGGACAGCCATATAGACCAAAAGTATTTGGAGATGAACCCCGAATAACCGAGGAAGGCCGCCTCCCAGCGCGGCGCCGGGAGGGGCTAAGAGAGAGGAGGCAGACGGTATGGGCCCCAGCACCTGGGAACTGTTGTTACGGCTGGCACTGGCCGCCCTGTTCGGCGGCGTCATTGGCCTGGAGCGGGAGATCCGGCTGAAGGGGGCGGGGATTCGCACCCACCTGATCGTTGCCTTTGCTTCCTGCATGATGATGCTGGTGTCCAAGTACGGCTTTTTTGACATGATGAGCTATGAGGCGGTGAAGCAGGACCCAGGCCGGATTGCCAGCGGGCTGGTCACGGCCATCGGCTTTCTGGGGGCGGGCACCATTTTCGCCCGCCGGAGGGGGGTCACCGGTCTGTCCACTGCCGCCGGGCTGTGGGCCACGGTGGGTATCGGCATGACCACGGGGGCGGGCATGTATCCCGTCAGCGCCGTGGGCACGGTGTTTCTGGTGGTGGTCCAGGCTGCCCTCCACCGGGATCACGACGTGTTGGGCACTGCCGCCGGGGTGCTCCAGATCCAGATCGACGACCGGCCCGAGGCGTTGACCGCGGTGATGGCGGAACTGTCGGTTCTGGGGCTGGAGCCCCGCTCCTGCAAGTATGAGCGCAGCGGCGGTGTGCTGTCCATTGAGCTCTCCCTGGACCGGCTGCCCTTCCCCGAGCGGGAGCTGAACCGCCTGCTGTCCCCGCTGATGAAGCACCCCTATGTGAGAGCCATCCTCTGGTGAGCCACCTACGGCATACGCCTTACGGCGTAGCCTCCAATGGCCAGCACAGCGCAGGGCCCAGGGTTCCGCCCCCTGGGCCCTGTACCATTGTGCCAGCGGGCTGCGGCCCAGGGTGCCCGGAGAGGCGTGGACAGCGCACACCCACCCAACGCCCCCTGCCGTCCCCCCATTGTACACCCTGGCCAAGGCCAAGCCGCTGCGCGGTGGGCCAAAGTGCGGCCCAGCCTTGACGGGCGGGTGTCCTGCTGGGGTGCCGCCAGGGAGCGGCGGAAAGGAGTGGCGGACATGCTAAGCGCCAACATCAGCAAGGAAGAGAGAAAAGCAATCTACAAGAGGGACGGATACAGGTGCGCCCTGTGCGACAGCACCAGGTACCTGCAAATCCACCACCACGTGCCCAGGGGGGAAGGCGGGACCAACAGCCCCCACAACCTCATAACCCTGTGCTCAGACTGCCACGCCCTGGCCCACGGGACCAACCTGCGGGACTGGCAGGACGTAACCCAGGAATCCATACACCAAGCCGTAACAGAGTACCTGGCGGACTACTACGCCCCCGGCTGGAACCCCTGGTGCGCAAACCCGTATCCCTGTGACCAGTGCCCGCGCAGGTCCTGGTGCCAGTGGCCCAGGGAGCAAGGGACCATGGACGAGGACTGCCCCATGGACCAGCCCCCCTGAGAAGGGGCCGGGAGCTGGACCAGGTGCGCCGGACCGGGGACGCAAGCAAAGCTCCAGGTTTCAAAGGTGCCCGCCCGCCTGGGCTCCTGGTGCCCTCTGCCCCCGGTGCCCCCGTGGCCATCGGAATTCGCCGGGGAAGTGCGCCCCGGCGAAATTCCTGGGCCCCCCTTCCGCCGTGCCTGCGGCCCTGAACACCTGTTCGGGGGAGGTGGTGCGCCGTGGGGAGCGTGGGCGCGGCCTTGCGGAGAGGCGCAAGATGTGGTATCCTTGGAGCGGAGGTGACGCAAAATATGGTAGACCAAACAAAGGACCGGGTCCAGCGGCTGATGCTGAGCCTGACCATGCTGGAGGCGGCGGCACTCAGCCTGCTAAGGACCGTGGACCACGAGCGGGACGAACTGCGGCAAATCGTGGAGGAGAGCCGATGACGTACCGCGAAAGGGGGAAAACGCCACAATGACGTACCGCGAAAGCGCCTGGGAGGCCATGCCCAAGCACGAGCGGGAGGCCCTGGAGGCCCTGGTGGAGATGGTGCCCGAGGATGAGCGGGACCGGGCATGGGAGGCGGCCAGGGGGCTGGCAATGAGCCGACGCAAGGCCCAGCTCAACAGCCGCTCGGACAAGGAGGCCAGGGTGCTGGTAGGGGCCAGGCTGCCCAGGCCTGAGGCATTCGCCATCCAGCGGGAGGCCGCACGGCGGGGCCAGTCTGTGTACCGCTTTGTCCGGGAGACGCTGTACCGGGAAGCGCACTGGCGCTTCTGACGGAAGGCCGGGGGCCGTGCGGGCCCCCTCGCTTGCGGGCGGCGGGCCCCACCCCCTGGGGGGGCCCCGTCCCGCCCCCGCCGCTCGCGGGCCCGCCCGTCCCCCGGCTGCCCTTCCCCGAGCGGGAGCTGAACCGCCTGCTGTCCCCGCTGATGAAGCACCCCTATGTGAGAGCCATCC
>ERZ808041.345-NODE-345-length-39695-cov-13.291761_pt1 | contig 39695 bp, 25 predicted proteins | sample MGYA00380192_ERZ808041 | MGnify/ENA primary metagenome ERZ808041 (study PRJEB31490, sample SAMN06133412) | mouse gut metagenome | isolation source: Z1_1 | host: mice | place: China: Chengdu | collected 2015-05 ...
AAGCTACATACATCTCTGGAGATGACTGTTTTGGCATTCATTTCTATACTTATTAATAGATTTTAAACAGGTTCTTACTGCAAAGTCCGTAAAATAGTGTAGTGACAGAGAGGCATCAAGCCACCACGAAGTGATTTTGTATGGCTTGATGCCAGTAACAGGAAGCCAAAGGCTGAACTGTTACCAATTTTCTGAAAATAATTTTCGCAAAATATTATTTTTATAGTATACTAAAGGCGGTTCTCCTGGAAAGCAACAGCGCATTCTATACACATAAATTACAAAAGTAACCGCACAGACCAAGCACAACCAAACTGTAGTTCTTTTATCATAAATGCCGCGCACATATCTGTTGATAAAAAACCAACACAGAAAACAAATCCACAAAGGCGCGGCAGGATTAAGTCGCAATCCTCTCACAAACTGCCCTTTTAGAATGCAAATTACTGCGCGTGTTAGCCCACAACCTGCACATGGAAATCCTGTCAAAATCAACTGCGGGCAAAATGCGTGAAACACACTTCTCGCGATAATCTGATACAACAACAATATAAAAATCGCCGCGCGAAAATTTTTAATATCCTTCCAGACTCTTTGGCACACTATTTTTATCGCTTTCACAATTCGTTCTATGATGATCGCATCCTTTCTTTTATGGATGCATCCTTCATTTGACGAGCGGCATATGCCCTTGAAAAATTAAATGCACGTGCACCGAAAAACGTTTCTGTTTGTCTCTGATACTTCTGTACCCGCTTCCAATAAACACTATCTTTATCCCTATAAATTTCCTTCGGAAGTGCAGCAACAGCATCAAGTGAAAGACCTTGTGTCAAATATAACTGATCATACTCCTCTCCATCATCACACGCCATAATATTATAAGACGCGATCCAATAATCTGGATGTGCTGCTGAGAACATAAACCATCCCACAGATAACACAATCAAGAGAAAGCGAAACAGCGAGAATTTTTGATTGTAAACAAAAATCAAAACGCCTGTCATAACAATGGCAATCATCACTAATCCCCACAATACCAGCAGACGTAAAAAGGTCAAGTGATAGCTTGAAATATATAGAAGCATTCTGTATGCGCTTGAAATTGTCATAATATAAGTACAGCCGCAAATCACGGTCAGAAGGATTCTCAACAACCTAGAAACCTTGAAATACGCCATAGTAAATAAAACCATCAATATATTAAATACACATACAAACACCAATTCAAAGAATCCACGTCTGGCATATGATGCATACGTATATCCTGCTGGAAGCTCCATTTTTCCAAGAAACAATCCAAAAATCTGCACACTGGAAAACAACAAATAAATCACACACATCACACCATTTACTGTAATTGCAATATAGGAGTCCATATTCGCTTCCGCTGTCTTTGCTGCCTCTCGAATTTTCTTAATATTTTTCTCCTCTGTATTGTAGGCAAACATACCATAACAGAATAAAAATACAATTAAACTATAGAACAAGATACGAATAAATGTTCCTATGTCTTCAAAAAAATCAATATCGATTGAAAAAGTCAATATATCGTAAACTATACTGCAAAATACTGCATCCGCACTTGCAAGCAAAATTGTGACAAACATTGCTACTGGAATCGCAATTAACAATCCAATTCCCACAGAAGACCAAATGCGTTTTCTATTGGGATTTTCTATCTTTTCCCGCTGTGTAGGGCGAAGTTTCCACTTGGCAGCCATATCTTCTATTGGAGTTGCAATGCTGCCAACTGCTCCGCACAACATCAACGCACAACTTCTAAAATACGCCGCAATTCCCCATCCACTCAAATCCTGCCAGCACTGCAAAAAGAACACACTGATAAGAACAGACATTAACACCTTGTTAAAAAATATTAGAACACCCGAATCCGTTGTGCAGTTGAGCCCTCCTGCAAGCACAATACATATCATCAGAAAAATATTGTTAATATGTGCTTTTTTCTGTTCTTGATTCTCGTCTGCGGAGCTGCTCTTTGACTTTTTGATAAAGTAACCAAAAAACAAGAGCGTTCCGCCTGCGAAAAAAGGGTAGGTAATTCCTGACGTGTTATGGTACAAACAGAATGTATAAAATAATGCATAGAGAAAACTTCCCACTCCAAATGTCTGAAATCGCTTTTCTTTTCGCTTCATCTCCTCTAAATCCATCTGTTGTTTGCTCATTGGATTTATCTGCTGTACATTTTGCACATTGGGCATACTTACCAATCTGGTTTCTGAATTTGTATCCATTTTAATCCTTTCCTTTCTAAGGAACTGTTCAGAAATAGCATGTATAGCTTGTGCAGGTATTTTTGAATAGTTCCTAAAATTAATTTTTCAGTGTCTTCTTTTCTAAATCTATAAAATTTCAAAGTCCATCATCTAAAATTTATGGAGGTGGTTCTTCCTCACAAGTCTCATCTTCCACATACTCCAAGATATCTCCAGGTTGACATTGCAGTGCCTTGCAGACTGCATTCAATGTCGAGAGCCGAACTGCTTTCGCCTTATTATTTTTCAAGATTGACAGATTTGCAAGTGTGATATCCACTTCCTTGGCAAGCTCCGTCAGTCCAATCTTTCTCTTTGCCATCATCACATCAAGATTGATCACTATCGCCATAATTTCCTTGCCTTTCTCAGAACCATTATTAAGGAACAGTTCCTAAATTGTCAGGTCATTTTCCAATTTATACTCAACTGCCCTATCAAACACAAAAGCGAGCACTTTACTGAACAGTCCGGCAATGATAAACACCAGTACGAGTATCAGCATTGCAATTGTCATATACAGTGCTGTCCGAAGCAGGCAGATTAGCGCAATGATAAAACTATATGTTCCCATGCGCTGTAGACTTACTACGTTGTCCTTTACAAAACAGTCATCTTTTAAGACTGTCCGAAACATCTTGCGCAGTTCACCGAGTATCAACACTGCCATGATTCCCAACACGAAATAAATTACTATCAGCTCTGTATAATGTCCCTCAAAATTATGATAGTCAAAAAAATCCAATATGTGTTGTACCACTCCAGGAACAGGAAGTAACAAGGTGACAATAATCCCTGAAAAGTACATAATATCCAACAAATATTTTGTAATCCATATCACCGTTTCTTTCTTCATTATCTCTCCAATCTTAGGAACTGTTAAACAATTAAGCTTTACATCCGACTTATCTAAATCTTCTTATGCCGTATCATCTGCAAAGTTAATTCTTAACAGTTCCTTAAAAATTTTAATATTGCATTCATTGTCTGCTTTCTGCTATCTTCTATAATTCTGTGTTTCTATCTTAACATAAAATAAATCGAATTTCAATAATTTTTTATCGAATTTCAATAAATTGCTTTTATAATATTTTTTTGGAGATTTGTATTCATAAAAATAGAAATATCTTTATTGTTCTTTTTTCTTGTATTATGAGTTTCTTTTCTATCTATTGTAATCTAAAGATTTTATCAGTTTGAGCAAAAATCTACAATATTTTTGTTCGTTAAAAAATAGATTTGAAAAAGTGAATCATAAATTCACATAGTATTGGTATGTAGAATCCTGTCCCTTTTCGCTCATACCCTTATTTTGGCAATAGGATGATAACTATTGCAATCAGGGTATTAAATAAGCTATACTATAGACTACGCTGTTATTAGTGCAACTATAGGTTGCGGAAAAAATGAATGTGCAACCTCAACGTGCCGAAATATCAAAGTTGTTTGCTAGTACGCAACTGTGAAAAATAGTATAATTTGGGGCAAAGGAGGTGAGATACATGACATTTTCAGAAAAGCTGTTGTTGATTAGAAAGCAAAAAGGGTTGTCACAAGAGCAGCTTGCAGAAATGCTTGATGTGTCAAGACAATCTGTTTCCAAATGGGAAACCCAGCAGACTTTGCCAGAACCGAATAAACTCGTACTTATCAGCAATATTTTTGATGTGTCTATCGATCAGCTACTAAAGGACGATCTTTCTATTAATGAAGAAAATGAAACAACAAGCGAAACCGAAATCTTAGAAACTGCTCCTACCGTAGTCAAGTTAGATATTATGTTCTGTACGAAATGCGGAAAAGAAAATCGTGCAGATAGTGCGTTCTGTGGTTACTGTGGAAACCCATTTACTGCTTTTGTGGCAGACAGGCCAGAAACTGGAGAGCTAACGAAAACAGATATGGATTTAGCATACTACAAAGCAAATTTGCAAATACAACAGCAAGTCCTACATATTCAACAACAGGAATTGAAAGAAACCCAGCATCAAACAGAACAACAGCATCAACAGTTTCAACTTCAACAAGAGCAATATGATAAGATGATGAAATGTCCCCGATGTGGGTCAACTTCGTTATCTGGAAATAAAAAAGGATATGGAATTGGAAAAGCTGTTATTGGTGCCAAAATTTTCGGTCCACTAGGACTGATAGCTGGAAATATCGGATCCAGAAAAATAATAATTACTTGTATGAATTGTGGACATAAGTTCAAACGATAAAAGGAGGATGAAAAATGAAATATTGTAGTAACTGCGGAAACCCTATGGAAGATGAAATGCTATTTTGCCAGAAATGCGGAACAAAAGTAGCAGATCCATCAACCACCGCCACAACCCTTAAAAAATATGAAAATGCACACTCAACACAAAATAATGTTGTTCAAGACCATTCAGGCAAACCCCGTAAAGGGATGAAAATTCTCTCTATTATATGTTGCGTATTTGCCGTACTCTATGTGCCAATGTCTATCATTGTAGGACCATTTATGCTTTCAATGACTGCTTTTTTTTGCATTTTGGCATTGATGTTCTTTGTCCTGTCTAAATCACCCAAAAATAACCCGTATATTTTGGGCAAACAAAAAGGATTAAAGAAATCTGTCTTTGTAATTATTTGTGTGATATTTGCCTTTACAGTAGTCGGGATAACTGCAAAACAAGCTGAAATAAATGGCACATTAAACAATACCTCCAACCACAAAAACAACAATTCCCAACAAGAAGAAAACAATTTGGCTGATGCGGCGAATATCATTTATGATGTTGAACAGTTTGCAAATATTACAGGCGAAGAATTAATTGCTTTGCTTGGTGAACCAGACGACATTAGTGATGGCACTTGCAACGGCGCATTTGAAATCCCTTGTATGTACTATAACTACAACAACGAAAAAACATTCGGTGAGATATCCTTTACGTTAGTGAATGATGAAGTTATAAAATTTACCTCGTACAAAGACAGCTATAAATACACAGGTAAAAAAACTGTTTTAGAAGATTTTGGCATTAAAGAAAATGAACATACTTCTCTCGTGACAGATACCGGAGTGGCGTTACGTTATCGTTGTCCATCTGAAACTGTAGACGACTTTTGGATTAATCTAATTAAGGATGATTCATTTAGTTTTCTACAAGTTACATACGATATGATGTACTATGAAGAATGGTATTTGACGATGGATATTAGCGAAAAATCAAATTACCAGTATTGGACACAAGAAGCTGTCAAATCACTACTAAAAGCCCCAAAATCAGCAGATTTTCCCAAAATAAACAATTGGGCTATTGTTTCAAATCCGTTCTATGTAGCAGTTCAATCCTATGTTGACGCACAAAACTCATTTGGCGCAGAGATTAGAAGCGAATTTACCTTTATTTATGTCGCAGGTACAAATGAACTCATATACGCAATATTTGACGGTGAAGTTATTGTTGATAATGGATACGTAAAAACAGCAGACATGGTATCACAGATTGTAGCAGAAAATGCAAAGTAATCGTTACAGCATATTTGGAGAACGCAATCACTGCTTATGGTCATCATGACCATAAGCGGCAACATCGGGACATTTTGTCTCAATCGATGGTATACTTACCAGCATGTGGATATGGTCAGGTATCAGATGTCCTTCAATAATCTCCCCTTATACAAACATAACTGTTTTTATAATGTCACATATACTTTCTTTGTATTGATTACAAATCACTTTTGTCTATATTTGGAAGTAAAGACAATATGGTACTTGCACATCCATTTGATGTTTATTATGCTCTTTATCTTATTAACCATAAAAATCACCTTTTTGCTATATAGTAATTTTGAACTACTCTATCATAACGAAAGGGTGATTTTTGTTCTATAAATATTTGCTACGCCAAGTTCTGGCTATATAATTCCCTGTTGAAGTTGTTCTTTGGTAGCATCCTTCACTGTCTTTGTGTAGGTAATTTTAGCATGTTTCATCAGTTTATCTTTTGACGAAGCATACAGTTTTTTCACAATACTTCCTGTAAAATTACCCTGTCCTGTAATAGTCAGAATATAATTGCCCACCTGCAATGGAAGTTCTCCTTTCTGTGTGAGAGCAATGTCTTTTCCCTCCATATCCTGTACCGAAAGCACATAGTCAGTACCTGATTTTAATGTCTTCTGATACTTTAAGGAACTTACAATTTTTGCATTTTGCCTGTTCTCGCCTCAAACTGATCTGTGTACTTTAATGTAAATCCTGCTACAGGCATACTTTCTTCGCTTCATCCACCAATGCTGGTCGCATTGATATGGAAATTCATGCAAACAGTTCCTGCATGACGGAAACTGCACTGTCCTTGCATTATTGGGTACCATTTTCACATACAGCATCGTGTTTCTAGCATTGGATACCTGTAGTTTAACTTGGCATCTGACGCGTCCATGTCCCCTGATTCACCACCGAGTCCGCAATTCCTTCATAAAGATAATTGATGCTCATCTGACTATAGACAAATGCAAAATAAAGTTATATTTATTATTTCCAAACAATAAGTAATTACAGCTACAAGAAACACAAAAGAGATATTGATATGTAGTTACTATTTATGGGTCAGGGAATGCACTGAACTGCACATTTCGTGAGAACATAATTTGGGAGTGAGCTGTTTTATAAAAAGTAAGGAAAGCATTGACAGAATTATTCAAGTAAACAATATTAATATTGGCAATAATCTTGCAAAGCGACGCAAGGCTTTACAAATAAAACAGATTGACATGGTTGCAAAGTTACAAATTTCAGGCATAGATATCTCTATTTATTCTTATAATAAAATTGAAAAGGCACACAAAATCCAACTGTGTCGTTTTTGTATGCCTGCTGTAACATTCTTAATTGTGACATGAATGCAATTTTTAACTTTCCTATTCCTTAATTCATTCTTCCCAAATTTCTTTTAGAAGCGTCTCTTGATTGGGCAAGTCTGAAAATGTATATTGTAATCGTTTCTTCTGATTATTATTTGTCGCATCTTTTACAGAAAAGACAATAAATGATGGTCTAAAATTCTGCACAGTACCTTTTTGAAGTACTGCATAAATATTTTCTAATTCCATTTCCTGTGCTTTTGCCGAGTCTGCCCTTTCCAGTTCCACAGACAAAAATTGCTCTCCAGAAGCTTCCTCCAACGAGATCGAACAATGCAGTCCATACTGATTGGCAAGCATCTGTAAGCTCCGATTCTCAAAGTCATCGCTGTATGAAACCATATTTCCTTTTCCATCATCAACAATCGTCACACGAATGTTTTGTTCGCTGGATAAGGACTCGCGTTTTACTCTTACTTTTGCCTCAATAACGTATTCCCGCTCTGTATTATCAGGAGGATACGTTTCACCGGAAAAAATAAAATCTGGATATTTTTCTTTGAGTTTATCCCACACTTGTACACACGTTGCTCTGCGATTTGGATATCGATTGCGATTAATTTCGTTTGTCTGTATTGTCAGTCCAAAGGAAACCACAACAATCAATACAAACAACCCAACATAGAATATTCTCTTTGCAGTCCTTGCAATTTTTCCATGCTTGTCAAAAACGGATATCTCAGCATATCTGTCGCACTCTTTTTTTAGTATCCAATATAATTTCTGATAGCCAGAGTCATAGAGCGTCTGGTCCGCAACGACATCATAGTGTTGATAGTCAAAAATATCCCAAAGTGCATATACAAAATCCTTTGGAATTTCCGACAGCCCTTTTGTATAAAACGCTGCGATTTTTCTTGGTACAATGTCCAAATCACGTATTAACGAAAAATTGCTGCTGTACATAAATTGAAGCAGCCCTGCGCCATTCTGCGAATTTGGATTTGCCATATATTCCTTCCAGAGAGATTCCCAATATAACAACACTTCCTGCTGCCTTTGACTGTTTTGGGCAAACAGCGCTTCATATTTTTTTATCTCTTCTGTGTTAAAATCCTTTGACGACGAATTTTGCACATTCTCTTGACCAGAAAGCTTGTTTTGCTGCTCTTTTATATTATTGAAAAGCGGATTCTGTATTTTTTCCTGATGATCTTGGTCCATATCCTGTTCATTTTCAGACAGTATTTTGGAATTTTTTTCATGAGGAATCTGATCAAATAATTGGCGGACTTTCTCATAGGATTTGTTGTCTTCTTGTTTCGCAGTGTTTTCTGATGTAATATCTTCTTCTGATTTTGAAACTATTTCCACTGATAAAGTTTGTATATCAGACGTATCTTTTTGCTGCAAAGCAGACTGCCTTCCGGCGCTGAACGAACAAATATTCAGCGCCCTCTGATATGCTTCATACAACTTTTCAAATGCTTCTGGTTCCTCCTCTGGATGGCAATGCTTGACAGCTTCCGCGTATGCTCTTTTCACTTCCCTTTTGTTCGTGGTTGGCGCAATCCCCAGCACTTCCCAGATTTCCTGCTCTCTATTAAACATCAAAAAACTCCTCAAACTGATCAAACATCGCCGTAATCTGCTGGCGAAGCACGTGTTTTGCGTGCTTGTCATTCATTGACAAAGCATACTCATACTCTTTCATCGCCTCAGCGACACGCATTCTGTTCATTCCTGTCAACTCTTGATAGAGACGACCTCCCCGCGCAAGAAGCAGTTTGTCCCGCTCGTCACCACTAAAATCAGATTTATATTGCTTGAGCGCTTCTATCTTTTCGGCAATCTCTTTTGGCGAAAAATTCATTCCCTCGTTCTTAAAGATTGCCTGTTTTTTATTGTTACTAAGATTGTCCTCCACATCCACGACAAGGATTCCATTAATGTCATACGCAAAAGTTACCTTGACAGAAGCCTCCCTTGCCATCACCGGTGCAATCTCAATCGTTATCGAACCCAGACAAAGATTTTCCGCACAGTCGAATGATTCTCCTTGATAGATATTAAATTTAATCTTTCTCTGCATATTCTCAACATTTGTGTAGATTCCCGTTTTCGAGATAGGCAGTACACTATTTCGTTCAATAATGGGTGACATATTAAGATGTCCATCAGAATTGCTTGGATTATATATCCCAACACCTAGCGTAAAGGGACAGATATCGGTCAGCAACATGTCGCGTATTTCCTCATTGCGCGCCTTAATCCCCGCATAAATTCCAGCTCCCTGCGCAATCACTTCATCAGGCGAACCTATCATAATTGGCTTTTTGCCAAGAATGCTTTGTAAAAAATAGGACACGACAGGCATTTTGCTCGAACCGCCCGCCAGAATTATCTCATTGATATCCTCCAGATGGAAACCACTGTCTCTAAGTGCATGTTTCACCGCTGTTTCTATCCTATCAAAAAGCGTACCGCAACATGAAATTAGAATCTCATTATTTAAGATAACTGCCTTGTCTTCCCCCGCGATCTCCATATGTAATAGCGCGCTTTCTTTCTCTGTAAGCTCTTTTTTCGCCTTCTCTGCAAGACGCCTTAAAGTTGCCTGCTTCTGTGGTGACAGCTTATTCAAATCTATATTATGACTAGCGCAAAAATACTCTGCAATCTTACTGTCAAAATCATTTCCGCCAAGATGATTGTCACCGCTCACCGCTACAATCTCAATTACATTATTAAAATAATCCACCACCGAAACATCCAGTGTGCCGCCACCAAAATCAAATACAAGATAAATCTGCTCGTCCTCCTCGCTTAGCATACTGCTGGCAAGCGCGGCAGCAGAAGGTTCATTGACAAGGCGCTCCACATGGATTCCCGCAATTTTGCCAGCCTCAAGCGTCGCAGCACGCTGATTGTTATTAAAATACGCCGGCACACTAATGACTGCCTCAGTCACTTCCTCATGGAAATACTTTTCTGCATCCTGCTTTAACTGGCGCAAAACAAATGCAGAGAGTTCCTGTGGCGTAAACTCTTTTCCCGCTAAGCGAAACACTTTCTGGCTGCCCATAAAGCGCTTAAACGCCGCTGCTGTGTCCGCTGGATTTGTCACCAGTCGCTCCTTTGCAACAGCACCCACAATAACTTCGCCGTTTTCATCAAAACTTACAACGCTTGGCGTGAGATACGCGCCAAGACTGTTTGGTATTAGTTGTGTCTTACCGTCCTTATACACACAGGCAAGACTGTTTGTTGTTCCCAAATCAATTCCTATTATCATAATATGCACTCCCAACATAAAAATCCAATATATCTCTAGCGTATCACGCATTATCCTTAACGTCAACGCAATCGGTATGTCCGTGTACATATAAAATGCTGATGCTTTTTTGAAAAACTGTAAAAAGCATCAGCATAATACATTATCTTATTATTATATTTCGCAACGTCTATTTTCTAATGATATTTTCTAACGATAAAACCGGTCCAAGTTTCTAACAAATTCTTTTGCCGGTCTGTGTCCACCATTCTGTACTCGCCGGTCTGTCTCCAACACATACTCACTAATTTTTCGCCTAAAATTTGGTTTGATTAACTCCTGCCCTGAAATTAACTCCACCGCCTCCTGCAAGTCTGTCAGAGTAAAATACTCTGGCATAAAGTCAAATGCAATCCGAATATCGCTGTCTAACATTCGCCGAAGACGATAAAATGCACTGACGATAATTCTTGCATGGTCAAATGCAATTCCCTCAGATTCCACAATCTTATATGTGATAATCTCATGATAATCGCGATATGCAATCTGTTCTCGAACCACTGCACGAAGAATCGTAATTTCTCCTGATACATTGCGCTCCAATGTGAGGGCATAATCATTCTCGCAGGTAATCGCAGTTCCTTGCTCCTGCTTCTGCTCCGCTTTTTTCTCTACAGTAATATCAAACCATGCGGCTTCACCCGCGTCACCGCTCGCTTGAAGCTGTCCGTTTGCAAGGTCTTCTTCATTGAGCACCGCGATAAAAGACTGTGAGATAATCCAACCTCTCGGATCACGCCCCGTATCGCTAAAGACATCACAGAGCGCAAGATATGCTTTGTCAGTCCCTGTCTCTTCCATCAACTCGCGTTTTGCTGTCTCCTGTATTGTCTCTCCCTTCTGCATAAAACCGCCTGGAAGGGCCCACTCTCCACAAAATGGCTGCTCGGCACGCCGTATCATAAGTAACCTTAGTGTCTTTGCCGGAAGTTTACGATACTCCGCGTCTGACACCAGCTTCCTTCCAATAGAAAAAACTGCAACATCCGCCGCGATAGACGGGCGGTCATACTGGTTAATATCATATCCTTCCAGAAAGTCTTTCTCTGCATTTGCATACTCTTTTGTCTCACTCATTGTTTTCTATTCCTATCATCAATATTCCATAAATTCCTCCGGTTCAATTTCTGCAGGAAGCCGCAAATCTCCGCGCGGGCTGACAGAAACCGATCCAACCTTCACGCCATCTGGCATACAGTTGCGCTTAAATTGCTGCTGGAAAAACCGTTTATAAAATACATTTAGCCACTTTTGAATTTCCGCATCACTGAACTGATATTCGTTATTCTGACGAACTGCCTCATGACAAAGCGCAAATATTTCGGCAGGTGCCATGCCATAACGCAATGTGTAGTACAGGAAAAAATCATGTAAAATATAAGAGCCCACGGTTTCCTCTGTCTTCTGCGCAATCGTCCCGTCAGCATTTGGCGGCAGCAGTTCTGGACTGACCGGTGTATTAATAATATCCTCTATTACGTTTTTCATTCCCGCAAAACCGTTTTCGTCCATATAATGACCAACCTCATGGACCAGCGTGCGCACCAATGTCTTAGGAATACTTGTATTGACAGCGTACATGCTCATATGATCCCCATTGTAGGTACACCAGCCAAGTGCAAGCTCTGATAAATCCCCTGTACCAACGACAAAACCGCCCTCTTTGTTTGCCACATCCATTAAAATTTGTGTGCGCTCCCTTGCCTGACAGTTTTCATAAGTGATATCGCGCACTGTTTCATCCTGTCCAATGTCCTGAAAATGCTGCCTGACAGACTCCACAATGCTGATTTCCTTTCTGGTGCAGCCAAGATATTTCATTAATTCCATAGAATTATTTTTGGTCCGGCTGGTGGTGCCAAATCCAGGCATCGTAATCCCAATGACAGTCTCTGACGCAAGGCCCAAATTTTTCACTGCCTGCGCTGACACTAACAACGCGAGCGTCGAGTCAAGACCACCCGAAACACCCACCACAATACATTTACTCTTTGTCGCTTCAATGCGTCTTTGCAGTGCAGTCACCTGCATTTGGAAAATCTCAAGACTTCTCTCTCTGCGGTTTTTGGACGGCACAAACGGCGTGATAGACACACGCCCCAACAGATCTTCCTTTTCGAGAATCGGTTTTTGACACGCTACTGTTTTATATGTGCGCTGCGAAAAACTATTTTTACAGCCAGAATAAGTCTTGTTCGCAACCCTGTCATGTCTAATTTTTGTCAAGTTAAAATCCTTGACAAGCACTGTATCGCAAAAAGGTTTGCCTTCCCCAATAAGTTTTCCATTCTCATACATAAGCGTGTGACCGCTAAACACAAGATCTGATGTCGATTCGTACATTCCAGCCGACACATAGACATAGCCGCAAATACAGCCAGCAGAAGCAGCACCCAGCATATTTTTTCGGTATTGTGCTTTGCCGATCACCTCGTTGGACGCAGAAAGATTGACGATAATCTCTGCCCCTTTCAGCGCTAAAATCCGGCCAGGTGAAATCGGTGCCCACGCGTCCTCACAGAGCTCAACGCCAATGCAAACCTTTTTGTCTGTGCCGATTTCAACAAGAATATTATTACCAAAAATAGTCTGTATCCAATTTCCGCCGCAGTTTAGTTCCAGCTCCTGCGCTTCCCGTTCTCCCGCACTAAACCATCTTTTTTCATAAAATTCAGCATAGTTTGGCAAATAGGTTTTTGGAATCAGAGCAATCAAACTCCCGTTCTGTATCAGTGCTGCGCAGTTAAATAATTCATTATCCTTTTCTAATGGAATGCCCACCACCAGCGCCGCCCCGCGCTCCTCATACTTTTTCGTGTACGTAACCAATTCGTACAATCCTCTGCGCGCCATCTCAAGCAAACTCCGATTGTTAAACAAATCCGCACAGGTATAACCTGTCATAGAAAGTTCTGGTGTCACAATCAAGTCCACCTGTTGGGCCAGACTGTCATATGCCTTCATAATTTCCTGACAATTTTTTGTAACATTTCCAATATGAACGCGCGGCACAACAGCCGCGGTCCGAAATAAATTTAATGCGTTTTTCATATGATTCCTCATTTCTATTCACGAAAATTCACTGATCACTTGTATATATCCTATAATGTGCTGATTAAAAATGTCAAGCTCTTCTGCGGGAATCCATAATTCCTTATGATAATTGCTGCCAACCACATGCACTTCAAACTGTGCGGCGTAAGCATCTTCTATTTCAAATCTTGTCACATACCCCTTATGGTCCTCATTATACGTTACATTCCACTGTGATGCAATCTCAACCGCGTATTTCTCATTTAATACTGGATAAAAAATCGGTTGTTCTGGCAATCTTGGAGGATATTTTTTATAACCACTCTCCGCAATCAATTCCAACTCTTTCGTCCCCACAGGTCTAAATAGTATCATTTGTACCTCCACCGTTTTTATTATGAAGTCTCTCTCTAATTTCCGCAAGCGACTGTTCCCGCACAAGCACTCCATCTTTAAAGACCGTTTCCAGCAAATTTTCCTGCCCCAAAACAGATTCCATAGTATAGCCATCTTGAAATACTATCTTTCCCTCTGCATCGCGAAATACGCGACAGACTCCCTTCTGGCTTTTCTTAAATCCACCCTCTTTGGGGTCCTTAAAAATTGAAATCGGTTTTCCTGCTACCTCACAATATGTTGCCTTAATACAAGCGCTAAAGGTATCTCTTGTAAATGGTTTAAGCATTCCTTCCTCCTCAATACACTGCATACTAAAACTACCCACTCCAAGCGATACATTGTTGCACGCAAAACCATTTTCAATCAAAATCTTATAAATTGTTTCACAGCGCTGTATTGTAATACTATCGCCATATATGGCCTTTACATGCGGATCTAGTACCTTATATCCCTTAGCGTTTACGATTCCGCCAAAAATATCCCATAATTTAAATACGGTTTTTGTCACAACTTCCACGCAGTCCCCGCTGTCACCGCGCATTAACATACAGCCATTGTGGGCTAAAATTTCCTTTTTTAACTGTGGAAGAATATTGTCAATTACATTCCAGTAATCATACGAATCAAGAACTGCCGAAAAGCTCGTATTAGGGTAAATCTCCGTAAGCAGTCTGCGCAGCAGTGTAATCTCATCCCCATCAACCACATAGTTGCTGCACATAACAGAATGCTCCGTGCTGACAGCACCATATGCAACTGGCTCTTTTGTGCAATCACAGCAATACATCTCCTCAAGAAATGGAATTACAGGAACTGTTGCAGTATTGTAAAAAGAAAGACACCATCCCGCACTCGATTTAACCGCAGACTGCAAGCTCTCTTGTCCCCGAAAAGAAAAATCTCCCAGCGCCCTCTCTTTTGGAATACTGTCTTCCACTGAAATTTGATAATATTTCTCAACAATATCTCTATAAGATGCCCCGACTGTCGCACTGATCATTGGGTGCCACATTTCCGCGCTAATCAAAGATTCCAATGCTTGTGGAAGCCACGCAAATTCTGGATGCGTGTTGCTAATCTCAAACATTGGTACATGCATCGGAGCTCTTGTTCCCTCCAAGAGCGCCTTAATTTCAATTGGAAGATAACCAAGTTTATGAAGTTTTACTATTTTTTCACTTTTATAGGCTCCTTTACCCAGAGCAGCCCCCAACACTCTATCATATTCCCCAACCACCTCGTCAAGTTTCCTGTCAAAAAATTCTTCCTTAAAATAATCCATTAAATATGTCTTAATAAACGCCTGCAATCCAAACATCACTACAGTATCCCACATTTTAACCCTGCTCATGCGCGGCGTAAAATACGAGACAGATTTTTCTATCTTTTCTGGCAGCATATCAGAGTGCACAGCCTTATAAAAGTCTATAAAAAGCATTGGGTTTGTTTTCCTCATAATAACACCTCCTTATATCTCCTTTTACGGCAGATTTAAAACAACTCTTTTCTAAACTGAAAACACTGTAATATTGCAGTTTTCTTGCTCCTTGAAAATACTATCTGTCGTATAGATCCGTTTGAAATATCCGCAAGTACACAATTTCCCTTTCAGCGCAGAGTCTTCACAGTGACTTACAAACAAATAAAGATTTTCAGCTCCCAGCGCTGTCAGTGTCTCTGCTGAACGAATAAACGTTCCTCCATAAGAACAAATATCATCAACTATCAAGACATCACTTCCTGCAATTCGCTCTGTTTCACCCGCAGCCGAAAGCCCTGTAATCTCTCCTGTGCTCCAATCGCGCTGTTTCAATCCAAAACAATACGGTAGCGCTACCATACCGCTATACCGCTTTCCAGCGCCCTCATCAGGATAAAACATAAGCGGCTTTTTGCCCGTATCCTGTTCAATTTCTGCAATCACGCGCTCAATGTATTGCTGCGGTGTAGACTGCTTTACACGGTCAAGCAAGGCAAGACTGACATTGGAGTGTGCATCAAGCACTCTTACCTCTGTAAATTCAAGACTGTTAATAAGCTCCGCAAAATACTTGAGTGTAAACACATCATCCGAATTTTTTACTCTGTCCTGCCTTGCATTTGGAATATAGGGCATATTGAGTATTATCCTGCGCCAGCCTGCTTGTTGAAGATGTTTTGTGAGGAAATAGACCGCGATCAATTCCTCATTGTTCTCATAATTCCACTTTATTTCAATTTCTGTATTCCTGTACTCGATATCTGTTGTATTTGTAAGCGCTTCTTTTAATAAAAGGGTTCCGTCTGGAAAATGATTGATATTAACTTTTTTGTTATTTATTCTTATCATTTTAATCTCCCACACCACATATTTGTCTATACAATCTTTATCTGACACATCTTCATTGCTTCCAACGCATTTTTATGGCTCTGTGGTGTCACGCCCGCACAGCACTTTTCTATCACCCGAATCTCTGTTTCTGGCAGCGCCGCCTTAATTAAAAGCGCATTGGATATGACACAGATATCAGTGCAAAGCCCAATTAATGTGACACTTTCCAGTTCCTCCTCCGCCTTTAAATAATCCGCAAGTGCCATAGAACCAAATGTCGGTTTATCAAAAATTTTCATAGTATCCGTCCTGAGACATTCCAACTTTCTGTCAAGCTGCCAGCCATCTGTTCCTTCAATACAATGCGGAATAGGCAAATTCTTGCCTTCCTGCGTCTCCAGATAATTTTCTGCGTGTGTGTCTCTTGTAAAAATTACCTCCCCCTCAAAGCACTTGACTGTCTCCACCACAGAATCGACAATTGCTTGTGCCTCTTTTGTTCCCAGCGCACCATTAATAAAATCCTTCTGCATATCCACAACTACTAAAACCTTTTTCATACGAATACCATTCCTTTCCAATGAAATCGTTGTCTTTGTTATTATTATTTTAATAATAAGATTTTAACATATTTGTTGATAGTTGTCAATATCTTTTTATTATTTTCATAATAAGTAAGTAACAGTTGGTATCTTGTCTCATCACAACAATCATGATACAATAGCTATAATTAACTTAGCACACAAATTTCACTACTTTTATGATAAAGACCAATTCAAATATATAAACAACATTCGGAGGTTGCAGTATGGCATTATATGGAATGATTGATATAGACGCACTAAAATCAAATAAACTCGCTGCATTGGTGCGCAGAGTAAGAGAATCCACCAGAGAGAACGCAGATGCAGATATGCATACATTAAATTATTCTGTTTTTTCTGGTCTATTTAAAAAAATTCTGCCGCTTGCCAGGCAAGCAGAAGAATGGTATCTATATTTCTACACAATGTACTACTTAATGTCTTTAGACAGATACAACTGCAACTATCGAGAAATTGTAAAATATGCAGAACTATACTACAAAGACAGTCAATCTTATCTTGATGGCATAGCCAATCCAGATGCCAAAATGTACAGTATTCTTATTTTTATCTATGATGAAATTTATCATACTTATTCTTGGTATGCCCCGATTGATGATTGCAAAATGGAACTTTTTATGCAAAATTATTCCAAACTTGTGTTTAAATATAATATAGATATTGATTTATATTATATTTCAGAATTATATCTAGCTTTGCTCTACCGCGACACCAAGCGCGCAGAAAAAGCAGCGAAAAGTTTCCTAAAATACAGCGGCAACCCCAATCGCTGTTATGTATGCAATCATTTTGCATATTTATTTTATCTGCTACACACCGACCAAAAGGAGCAGGCAGAAGAACTAATGCTCAATTTCATTCATAGGAATATTCCAAAACGTTTTCATTGGTGTTATCGTGTTTGCAACGCATCGGAACCACAGAAAATGTATTCCACTGTATTAGCGGACTGTGTGCATTTAGGAAAGATTGAACTATTCTGGTATTTTTATGATACTTACTGGGTGAAACTACCGCGCGAAGCACGATGGAATAGAAATTTTTATACATTAGAACGGTTGTTCAACGCTTTGGAGGGAAATTTTGACGGTTTAGAAAATGATCTTGAAATAACACGAATTGACCTTAATAATGAACCTGCCGCAAACACAATTGAAAATATGTACAATTTCCTAGCATGGTGGTGTTATTTTATTCTGCTTTACCAAAATGGTGTTCAAAAGGTCAAGCTTTCCATTCCACAACTAGACCCTGAAAATACAGGATTTGTTTTTACATTGGCGCTAAGCAAATATATGGAACAGAAAGCAGACCTGCACGGAAAAAATTTTGCCCGCGCAAGAAAAAAATACGACTATGATTTTGAAAAAATGGCTTATCAAAGCATTTTCTTGGAAAGTACACCACAATCACACCCTTTATAACCCGCGGCAACGTTTTAGCCAGCCCCCCTTTAGATAATACATAATAAATAACATCGATGTCACTGACCAAGTAAGCGGATAACTAAATGCGACTGTAGAAACTTCTGGTCGCAGCGGAACCACCGCCAATATCCAAATGACACGCAGCACGCAAATACCAACACAGGTCATTAACATTGGCGGAATAGCATCACCACAACCGCGTGTTGTGCCGCCGAGAATTTCAATGCAAATATAGGTGATATAACTGGGAGAAATCACGCGCATCATACCCAGTCCTATTGAGACGACGCCAGGATCATCTGTAAACAGACCAAAGAAAACGCGACCGCCTACGAGCACAATAACACTCAAAAGTACACTGGTCAGCGCCGCCATACCCAAACAGATACGCACACTTTTCTTAATGCGGTCGTATTTTCCCGCGCCAAAATTCTGTCCAGCAAAAGTTGTGATCGACACCCCATAAGCTCCCATAATCATCCAGAAAATGCCATCCACTTTGCCATATGCCGTCCATGCAGCAATTGTATCTGTACCAAATGCGTTGATGCTCGACTGAATAATCAGATTAGAAACGGAATACATTGTTGACTGAATCCCCGCTGGCAGACCAATGCGCACAATATTGTGCAAAAGCACTGGTGAAAATCGAATTTTCTTTGGAAAAAGTTGATAGGAATCCTCTGTTCGCATCAATGTCACAATCACCATCAATGCGCTGATAACCTGTGATAGCGCAGTTGCCACAGCCACGCCAACCACTCCCATTTTCAACACTGTCACAAACAGAATATCCAGTATAATATTTACAATACAAGACAAAATCAAAAAGTAGAGCGGACGCTTAGAATCCCCCACCGCTCTCAGAATCCCTGAACCCATGTTGTAGATAAGTGAGGGAATAACCCCTAGAAAATAAACACGCATATACACCACTGACAATGAAAGAATGTCGTCAGGCGTATTCATCGCCCTAAGCGCTGTTCCTGAAAAAAGAATCCCCAACACCATAATTACTGCGCCGCCTGCAATGGAGAGTGCCATAGCAGTGTGCACGGTCTTTTTGACATCCTCCTCTTTCTTCGCACCATAATACTGTGCGATAATCACTGTCGCACCAGAAGAAAGTCCCGTAAAAAATCCAATCAGCAAATTAATTAAGGTGGCTGCTGGTCCGCCCACTGCTGCCAGCGCTTCCTTACCCACAAACTTCCCCACAATCACTGCATCTGTTGTGTTATAAAGCTGCTGAAAAAAGGTTCCGAACAATATCGGAAAAAAGAAAAAAAGAAGCTGCTTCCAGATTACTCCCTCTGTAATCTGATTAGAAATCTGACAATTGTCTGTTTTCATAAGACTCCTCTCCACCCTTTCCAAAACAAATACTAAAATCTGCCCTGTATTATTCTCATTGGCCGTTGTCTTGTCGCGGCTCATAATAATACAGGGCATTTTTAGTTTCTTATATGGTATGCACAAATTTTAGTTTAAAAAAATTTACTGTGTAAATGAAACACTATTCATAATTGCATCAAACAACGGATTGGCATCATCACCGAAATCCTCATAAATATAAAACTCAAATGTAACCATAACATCATCCTTCTGCATCATAATCAACGTGTCATTAAATACATTCCCACTGTTATTTTCCATCTGTCCAACTGCCTTCATTGCCGGCAATCCATTGACTTCCATCTCGCTAACATCATAACCGCCTTGCGCATATAATTCTTTAATCATTTGCAAATCAATGTCTTCTTCATTTGTATACGCATCAATATACAACACAGACATATCCCAGATATTATCGTCATCATACCGAGAATTTAAGCGAAAAGAAAGCGTATCTTCCGCAGAGCCTTCCGTCAAATCCCACAGATATGGATAAGAAATATTCATTCCCAGCGCCTCAATTGTATGTTGTTCCATCACAGGCATTGGAATCTCCGGCTCCTGTTTCATAGCAGTGTCAAGCTCCTCCTGTGTAATAGTAATATTCGGCTCTGTCCCAGTATCTGCAATAATTTTCTGTGCTACAACTCTTGTGAGCGGTGCGAGTACAGAAAAATGATCCTGTCCCTCAATGACATAACAGTGGATATTATCATTCTTCGAGGTGCGTTCAATATTCTTTAAATTTGCAGAATTTCCATCACTACCTTCTATTAAAAAGGTTGGTGACTTCACGTTGTCCAACCAATAGATTGGTGAGCGCATCTTATACTCTTCTTTGTTGTCGGTGTCAAATGTAAACTGGCTATTATTGTGGTATTCAATCTTGTCTACTGCCCCAAATGCAAAAACAGCACGGAACTTGTCCGTATACTCTGAAGCCAATAAGGCACGTGTGCCGCCAGTGCTATGTCCTCCTAGATAGATGCGGTCGGGGTCTACATAGGAAAGAGACGCCGCATAGTCATACGCTGACGCAATATCATCCACCTCGCCAAAAAGAGTCTCATAATTGCCAGGATTTCCGCATCCTCCACGAAATGACGGATACATTGTCAGCACGCCTGCCTGCCAGAAAGCCGATCCAGTCTGATCATTATCCCACTCTGGATAACACCACGGAAAATCGTCAATGCCATTTCCCCAGCCTCCTACCACCCAGATTATCATTGGGTGTTTCTGCCCATCACCTGGATCACTGGACACATACGCCGCCAAGTCCCCCACCTTAGAAGGATATTTCACCAAATCAAAAAGTCCTTCAGGAGGCGCTGGAATCTCCTCGTCATCATTGTCCTCCCTTGCAAGTGTTGTCGTAAAAGCGTCATGCGCCTCCGCAAAACTTTGTTTTTCTGATGCGATATTGCCGGCTGTCTTTACCATAGAACAAGATGTCAATAAACAAATTGTTGTTGCCATGATAGCCGTCAACATTATTTTACTTTTTTTATGTTGCATAAAATGCTCCCTCCTTTACTTTTGTTTATAGAATATCACATTTTATGCAACTGGTCAATTAGCGAACAGCATCACTTGAAATCGTTGGAACCACTGTAATCACTATCGATTTCTTTCCTGTCAACGCTTCTGTTCGCGCATCTGGCTGTCCAAATCCTACATACAATTGGAACTGTCCTTCTGGTATGTACCGCTCCCCATGTTCATCAACCACCGTAAATGCATGGGATACTATTGCAAGTTCTGTTGTGACTGTCTCTCCTGCTTTGACAAAAATCCTTTTGAATGCACACAGTTTGGGGTTGCGTGGCGCATCGTTTGATGTCTCAGATTTAATATATACTTGCACTACTTCATCTGTGTCAACAGTTCCCTGATTCTCCACAGTCGCAGTAATTGTGCCATTTTGATAAACCGCTTCTTTTAGAACAGTGTTCCCATAATTTAATCCGTACCCAAACGGATATTGCGCTTCATTCTCCATGTAACGATAAGTTCTGCCCTTCATAGAATAATCCGTAAATTCTGGCAGTTCTTCCAAAGTATTATAAAATGTAACTGGAAGTTTGCCAAAAGCAGACACTTCGCCAAAAAGCATTCGCGCTGCTGCCCTGCCGCCTTGCGCACCAGGATACCAGAGTTGTACGACTGCGTTAAAGTGCTCACTCGCATAGCTCATATCAATATCGCTTCCTGCACACAGACATAATACAACTGGCTTACCGCATTGCGCAACTGCCTCCATCAACACAAGCTGGGAATCCGGCAAATTCAATGACAACTTGTCACCGGAAGCATAACTGTTTCCTGTATCCCCCTCTTCTCCTTCAAGTGTCTCATCTAATCCTACACATAAAATCACCACATCACTATGTTGTGCGACAATCTTTGCCTCGGAAATCCTGTCATACTGATATCCAAGTTCTTCCGTCCTATCTCGATACAATTCTGCACCTACAGAATATAAAACCCTAATATTGTCTCCTACATACTGACGCACACCATCTAAAATCGTGACATACTCCGTTGCTGTTCCATGATAATTTCCAATCAGCGCCGCACGGCTATCCGCGTTGGGACCAATCACACCAATTGTATGAATTGTTTCCTTCTTTAATGGAAGAATGCCATCGTTCTTAAGCAGTACAAAACTTTCTTCCGCAGCCTTCTGTGACAGAGCGAGATGCTCTTTACACTCCACACACTCATATGGAATCTGATCAAATTCGTTCTCATCAAACAACCCAAGCATATAACGCGCTGTAAAAAGTCGAACAGCCGCCTGTGTAATTGCTTCCTCTGTGACAAGTCCCTGCTGGTACGCTGTTAAAAGATGAAGATAAGTAACACCACAGTTCACATCGCATCCTGCATTCAGCGCCAATGCTGCAGATTCCGGCGCGGTGCTTGTCACTTTATGATTGACATGAAAATCTTTAATTGCCCAGCAATCCGATACAAAGTGTCCCTCAAACCCCCATTTTTCTCGGAGAATATCTTGTATCAAAGTCTTACTTCCACAGCAGGGTTCACCATTTGTGCGGTTGTACGCTCCCATCACTGCTTCCACACCAGCTTCCTTCACTAGCGCCTCAAACGCAGGCAGATACGTCTCCTCCATATCCTTTGGCGTTGCCTCAGCATCAAATTCATGGCGTATCGCCTCCGGTCCTGAATGTACAGCAAAATGCTTTGCGCACGCAGCGGCTTTCATAACAGGTCCATCTCCCTGTAATCCCTGCACAAAATTCACACCCATTCTGGAGGTCAGCCAGGGGTCTTCACCGTAAGTCTCATGGCCCCTTCCCCACCTAGGATCGCGGAAAATATTGACATTGGGTGCCCAAAAAGTCAGTCCTTTATAAATATCCCTATCATTCTGTGCCGCATATGCATTGTACTTTGCACGTCCCTCTTTTGCAATGACATCCGCAATATCATATATAAGCTGTTCATCAAACGTTGCCCCCAATCCAATTGCCTGTGGAAACACCGTTGCTTGACCAGCTCTCGCGACACCATGAAGCGCCTCATTCCACCAGTTATAGGCAGGTATCCCCAAGCGGGAAATTGCAGGTGCATTATACCGCAACTGTGATGCCTTTTCTTCTAAAGTCATTTGAGAAACTAAATCTTCCGCACGCTTTCTTGCCTCTTCTCTATTCATTACTTTATCTCCCTCTTGTATATCTTTTTATATTTTTTTAATGAAGGAAAGAACGCCTTTTGGCAATTTCTTCCCCAATAATACTATACTTCTAATTTTATTTCAATTAATAACCCAATTTTGATTTATTTTCCTGAAAAATTTCGTTACTATTCACGGACTGAGAGCCGTTCATAGTAACTTTTAAGAGTTTGGCATACAAAGCTCAGGACTTCACAAACTGAAACCACTGGAAATCAAATTGACTTCCTGGCAGGAATACAAACGCCACATCTTGTATTCCTGTCACGCACTCAAATGAAAATTCCATCTCCCGTGCTTCCTCTGTGTGTAAAAATTCCACCAACTGCCTGCGCTCTCCTTCTGGTGTCTGAAATCGAATGTGGACAGCTTGGCGCGCAAGAGGCGTTCTTCCACATATTTTTATTCCAGAAATTCCTGCCTCCCCAAAATCCATCTTTTCAAACTCCACTGTCACATTGTTGCCAATCCCGTCAATACCAGTATTGGTCACAGTAAAGCGATCTCCATATACATGGTCACATGCACAAGCCAAAAGCCTCTCAAATGCTTTATTTTTTCTGGCAAAGGAAAAACCTTTGATATGTACTTTCTGGTGTAATACAAAACACAGACTTGTGATACCTGTCAATCGTCTGTTCAACTTCCATGTCTCTGGCTGATAAACATTCCATATGGAAGGTTTCTGATACACCACATCCGCTACAAGCGTGCTCCCTTCTTCCTCGGGCATTCCTTCCCAGATTTGAATTGGATAGGGTTCGTCCGAAAGGGCAAAGATTGGCACTGTAATTTCATCAGAGCCAAAACTGCCAAAATCCAGATTTCTATAGCCAACTTGCGTTTCTCCATCTCTTGACGTGGCAACCCCTTTCTCATTTCCGTTCCCCACATCACCTTTGCTATATTGATACTGCCCACCGCACACAAATTCATAAGGGTCTATATATGCAGTCCCAAGTCCTGTCACAGTAAAGCCCAACTGTGAAATAATTTCCACATGTTCCTGTCCACACTTGGACATACAACGCAGCCAAAAGGCACCATCCGCTTTCGCTGTAATCCGTGCACAATTTTCATTGGCCTCTAGTACAGCCAAATTGGAAGGCATTCCTGCCTCGTCCACCAATGCAAAAATTAAATTTTTATCTGATGCATTTTTAGGGCATATTGCAGCGTGCACTACAGCGCTTGGATTCCCTGCATCCAGCCGTGTTCCTGTCTCGCAGGAAAGTTCTATTTTACGGACAAAAATTTCCTCTTTCTGTAGCTGTGGCGGCTCCTTTTCATCAAAACTGTACGCAGTAAAACTGACACCCTCCTCAGCCTCACATGTCTTCGTACAAAGTATAAGCTGTGTCTCTGGCATTCCTTGTGAAACAGCAGTCATAATCAGTTCTCCTGCTTCTCTATTCGCGGCAATTACAGCGAGCAGTTTTCCATTAAACAAGCGTCTGCTACTCCCTTTGTAAGCGTCATAATCTGTGCTGTCTCCATTATCCATGCCGACCAGACGGCCAGCGCCGCTCACATGCACTTGTACACGATTATTAGCGTTTTCCACTGGATATCCATCCGCGTCCTTTGCTGTAATTTCCACAAATATCAATTCTCGCCCATCTGCCAAAATCTCATGTTTATCCGGCTTGAGACATAATTTTGCGGCTTCCTTAAAGGAATGGCGAACCTCTCTTGCAAGCACTTTGCCCTGTTTGTCATAAGCCACCGCTTCAATCATTCCAGTATGATATGGCACAATCCAGTTGCCGGTGAGCTGCTGCCCTTTTTCATGGTCAATCTGATATTTTCCTTGACTCTCTCCATTCACAAACAGCTCAACCTCCGGCGCATTGGAACATACCCGAACATCGACCTCCTGCCCCTCGTTAAAATCCCAATAAGGAAATACATGCACCATTGGCGCTGTCTTAACATCTGTCCATTCCGCCTGATATATATAATAAGAATCCTTTGGAAAACCAGCCGTATCAATCTGTCCAAAATAAGAATTTTTTGTATGGTAAGGTGTTGGTTCTCCAATATAGTCAAACCCACTCCACAAAAATTGACCGCAGGAAAAATCACAGTCGCGCTCCGCAATAATACAGCTCTCAGAGGATTTTGCACCCCAGCTTGTCGTCGAATTTCCAAGTGCCGAGCACTGTAAATCTTCCTCCGCAAGCACTGACCTTCTATAGGGAAAATGATACACGCCTCTGCTCTGCACAGTAGAAGATGTCTCGCTTCCGTAAATTATCCAATTTGGATGCGCTTTATGGTGTGGATTATAATAATTTTCTGCATAATTATATCCCACTGTCTCTATAATATCCGCACATTTCTGCGCGTTCTCCCACGGCATATAATTCGATCCAATTGTCACAGGCGCGTGATTTTTGGGATCATGTTTTCTCACTTCCAAAAGCAGTGCACGCGCAATCCGCTGCCCGCTCTCATCCACGTGAGTATCGTAAATTTCATTTCCAACGCTCCACATAATCACACTGGGGTGGTTTCTGTCACGCCGAATCCAACTCGCCACATCTTTTTGATACCAGTCTTTAAAAAAACGTCCATAATCATAATCCGTCTTTGTGCGCTCCCACATATCAAACGCCTCAGAGACAATCAATATCCCCATCTCATCCGCAAGATCCATCAAATCAGCAGCAGGCATATTATGAGACAGGCGTACTGCATTGACTCCCATTTTCTGAAGCATCACAAATTTGCGGCGCATTGCAGTCTTATTAAACGCAGCACCAAGGCAGCCTAAATCATGATGCTCACAGACACCTTTCAGTTTTACATGTCTTCCATTCAAGAAAAATCCTTTATTTGCGTCAAACACCGTCTCGCGAAATCCAAACCAGACTGCCTCCTCCTGTAAAAGCTCCTCTCCTCTCCAAAGACCAACTTTTAGACAATATCGTTTTGGTGTGTAGATATCCCACAGTTGCGGGCTAGAAACCAAAGTTTTAACTGCATGTACTATTATATCCTGCTGGGAGCTAAGAGACTCTCTGCTGTTCCACACCTTACACTTTTCTTCGTCAAACAACGTATAAACAAGTGTTGTCTCCTCCTTGCAGACTACCTCTGTATCTATCTCTAACGACCACATATCTTTCTGCTTTTTTATCGCTGTCACATAAATACCATTTTTCGGAATATATGTCTCCCAGACTCTTCTAAGCCTGACATCTCTGTAAATCCCCGCGCCGCTATACCAGCGGCTATTGGGGGATTGATAACGAACACACACTATAATTTCATTGTTACCATTTTGAAGATACGGAGTCATCGCAACTTCAAAGGCAGAATAACCATATTTCCACTCTTTTGCCAACTTTCTATTTACATATATCTGGCAGTCCATATAAACTCCGTCAAAACATAAACTGACTAATTCTCCCTCCGTCTTGTTCCACAGAAAGTTCTTTCGATACCATCCAGTACTATTTTCATACAGGTCATTTGTCTGCGCAATCAGCCAGTCATGCGGAAGTCCCACTGGAACAAAACAATCCCTATTTGCGCAAATCTCCTCCAAGCTAGTATCCAACTTTTGTTTTGTAAACTCCCAGCCATCATTGAAAAGTACTTCTGTTTTCATATTAATCCCCCATGCCGCCTTAGAAATATTTTCCCACAGCAGCTTTTATCTAAATCTTTATTGCCTGTCCACTATTTTAAACATATTTTTGCAAGGTTCTGCGCACTGCTCCTGGTTCTACTGCCAACTCTCTAAAATAACCACAAACCTTGTCAGCCAGACCTACTTCATATAAATTTACGCCAAAAATCTTGTCATTTTCCATAATTGGCCTTAAGACTTCCTCCACATCAACATCGCCTAATTTCAGCTTTGCCATCTGCGGACACAATGTCTCAAGAAGCGGGTCTGAACTTAACTCAAATGACTTTCCACTGTCATCTACTGCCATTAAATAACGCAGCCAGCCAGCAAACACAAGTGGTATCATACGCAGGTCATCTACCTTGCGATTGCTATCTGCCTGATAAGCCTTAATTGTCTCGCCAAAACGAATTGCCAACTTCTGTGAGGTATCTGTTGCAATTCGCTGCGGTGTATCTGGCATAAATGGATTGGGTACGCGCACTTTAAGCACTGTGTCTATAAATTCTCTGGGATTTAAAATCTCTGGATTAATCACGACTGGAAGCCCTTCTTGATATCCTACAATCTTCACCAACTTCACCAACTCTTCATCCTGCATCTCATCCGAAATCTTGTGATATCCAAGCAGACATCCAAAAATTGCAAGACATGTGTGCAATGGATTCAGGCACGTACACACCTTCATTTTCTCTACCTTGTCCACTGTCTCACGGTCCGTAAATAAGATTCCGCCCTCCTCAAGTTTGGGCCGTCCATTTGGAAAATCGTCCTCAATCACTAGATACTCTGTCTCCTCAGCGTTTACAAACGGTGCAACATACGTATTTTTAGAAGTGATCACTGGTTCTAATTCCTCCACGCCATCCTCTCGCAAAATCTTTTCTACAGATGCATCTGGTCTAGGTGTAATCTTATCAATCATACTCCAAGGAAAAGAAACTTTTGCAGAGTCAATATACACCAAAAAGTCCGCATCTGCCTTTTTGTTTTCCACCCATGCTTTCGCAAAAGATGAGACTGCTGCGTACAGCTTATCCCCATTGTGCGAACAATTGTCTGTGCTGACCATCGCAATTGGTTTTTGCCCTGCGTTATATCGCGCATACAACAAAGCAGATACTTTTCCCATATAACTAACCGGCTTTTCTGGTCCCGCCACAAAATCCGCCGCTACATCTGGCAGCAATTCTCCTTTTGCATTTGTCAAACTATAGCCTTTCTCTGTGATGGTAAACGTTGCCATCTGCAGTGAATCATTTGCAAAAATTCCCTTTAACCGCGCAAATGCCATGTCATTTTCCGAATCTAGTGGCAGCGCCTCAGCAACGCTCCCAACCACCTTCTTGTCAATTGTTCCGTCTGCTTTTAATGTCACTGCAATTCCAAGATTATCATGCGGCGCGTACATCTTCTCTATAATTTCATAGTCAAACCCCTCCGCCACAAGAATTCCTTTGTCCAACTTTCCAGCATCTAGCAAATTCTGTACCAAAACAGCATGAAACGCACGAAATAAGTTTCCCGCCCCAAAGTGAATCCAAAAAGGATTCTCCTTCGCCGCTCTCGTTACTTTCTGCATATCATACTTTGGCAGAGAATACCCTTTCTCCTCCCACTGTCTTTGATCCGCAATGCCCTGTAAACTGATCTTCATAACTTCTTTCCCCTTTCCTAAATAAATATTATTAAAATTATTATACACCTTATTACAATTCTATTTCCTATCATTTATAATGATCGTATAGGCATATATTGCGATTTTGTACACCTACTTTAACATGCTTTACAAAAGATAGCAAGTTAGAAAAAACAAAAAAACCCAGTCTGACAAAATCAGACTGGGTAGCTGCTATTTAATAACGACTTTATATGTCACAATGGTATCTTTCTCATTGCCTGCCTTATCTGCATACCGAACTGCCAATTTAACTTTCCATAGCTTTCCGCTCTTGGTAATTTCCCGCATTGCAGTCTGGTTTAACATAACCATATGTGTCTCTCTGTCATATGAAACAGTTAAGTCCTTTTTATAATTAACCAGCGTCACATCTTCAATCGCTATCTTTTCATTTGATAGTTCTGCCGCAATACCAAATGTCAGTTCACCGCTTCCTGCTTCTCTGTACAGAGTATTTCCATACTCCGATAAAGCAGTAATCTTTGGCTTGCCTTGTGTTACTTTTACAGTTTGTTGTGCAGCCATAATCTCATATCGATATCCATCTGTTGTCTCCATTACAAAGACTGGCGTTATCTTATAACTACCTTTGGTCGAATAACTCCATACTTCTTCTATTCCATTCTGTTTCGCTCGAATGCACAACTGTCCTTTCTCCGTATTATATTCTGCATCAAACAGTCCAGCATCAATCCCTGTTATCCAGCCGTCAATAACGCGCCCTGCTAAATTAGAAACTTTTGGCGTATATGTAATATAAGTTTGGCTGCGCCGCAACACATCGATACTTCCTTTTTTGCTTACTTTAATACACTTTTCCTTTGCAAAGTCTTTGATATCAACTTTAAATGTTGTTGATGCTCCATTTTCCCAGCCGTCTCTGTTAGCTCTCACTGTAAATTGATAGCTTCCCTCCGAAACAGTCCGCAAATCTTCCTTTGATGCGTTTAATCTCACGCCAATTCTGCCTTCGCCCCTGTCATCTAATGCAATCACGTGGTTTAGAATATTTGCCGGCCCATCAAAAGTCATATATCCGTCAAAGGGTGTTGCGCGTCCTGCAAGGGAAAGCGTAGACTCTATAGATTGATAAATACCAAAATCTTCATTTTTATTTATCGTCAGTTTAGAGCTGCTTAATTTTAACTTTGGTTCATTGATATCCACTTTTAGATTATAGGATATATTAATAGGTTTGGTCCACTCGCTGCACTCCACTCCCAATGTAATCTTATCTGTCCCTTTTGTATAATATCCATGAAGTTTAAAACGTATTCTTGCATTCTCATCAAGTTCAATATCATATGAATTTTTATTGAAAGAAATTGGTTTTATAATTTCCCCGTTATTGTATTTTATTGATGTTGGTGCAATTGGCCTGCCTGTCGCTTTCTCTGTCAACGTAAGCACAGAATCATCAAAACCAGCTTTTGGATAAAGAGTATCTGTCTTTGTGGAAAGCACCAGTGTTGGCGCCTTGTTTTCAACCGCTATTTTTAATTCCTTTTTTGCCTCAAATTCTGTTCCTGTACTATCCGTTATCGTGTATTGTACTGTTACTTTTGAAGGCGTTGAAATTTCCCGATTATCCTTTATTATAATTCTATAGATATCTTTCTCCTCTGTTGGAAGAATCTCAAAATCTGTAGAAGGATTCATTCCTACAATTGAAACCGACGCGCTGCCTGCACTCACTGTCAAAATTCCAGCATGATTATCCGCAGTATTTTTATAAAACGCATTGACTTTTTTCGTCTGTTTCCAAGTAACTTTAGGCAACTTATCCACCAGTTTTACTTTTACTGTCTTTTCAGCGGTAAAACTGCCCGTGCCGTCCTCACGAATACACTTTATCTTTACTTTTGCAGAAGCTGTTCCCTTTAAGTTTGTATTTTGCAATATCAGGCGTCCATCTTCATAGGTAAAATCACTTCCGTCAACGGTCACTGCATCTGTTCCGTCTGCCTTGTAACCCTCTGCATAGACAACTGTCAGCAGTGCGCTTTTATTTTTACCCGCCTTGTTGATGGTCACTTGTGACTGAACTATTTGAGGCATTTTATCCAGAATAGATACTTCAATATTCCAACTACTCTTAATTTCATCGTTTGCTGTCACAGTGAGTTGTGCCTTACCATAATTCTTTATAGTGTATGCAACTTGATTGCTGCCATTTGGTTTTATCTGAAGAACTGATGTATCAGAACTCTTAGCAGTAATTGTGTAATCTTTATTGTCTACCTGCTCAGTTGCAAATGCAATTACTCCTTCTGCCTTTGTATCTTTGTCAAGCCGAATCCATTGATTATTATCCTGCAAATCCCCATCAACAATCACTTTCATCTGTTTAAAATTCATGGTTGGATTATTGGTGACATTTATGGTAATACTGTCTTTTACAAGAATCTTATTCGTCTGTTTGTCTACAACAGAAACCGTAACATTTTTCTTTCCAGCAGAACCGTTTGCAGTAAATCGTTGAATTTTTTTCCCGTTTTCCTCAACCGCACTTAATGCTTCTGACGGACTTGCACTCCAGCGAATCTCTAATTTTTGATTATATTTCGGATTTTGAGCAATATCCTCTATATAATCTCCATTGTCAATATACAGATCCGCATCCAGCAAAATATTTGTTCCCCTTGTCATTGCCGCTGGAATATCTGTATCTTCTGCAGAAATAATCTCTGCGCCTGTAATCGCTGTCATTCTGACACCAATCATTGCATCCATTGTCTTTTTATCGGATTTTCGAGTGTAAACTGCTGCAAAGGCGTGCCATTCCATACCGACATATGGTGCAAGACTTGTATCTGGCTCCGTCCACGTCCACTCGCCATTGTCATCTTTTGGCAAAACAACGTCGCTAAGCGTCTTGTCAAAATTCGTCACAGCATATGGCTCCGGCCATTTTCCATCCTCAATAACAATGGATTCCTCAACCGTTACCTCGCATTCTGCATAAATTCCTTCCTTGTACTCTGCCCTTATTGTTGCCTTTCCTGCACCGACTGCTTTGATCTCGCCCTCACATTTACCATTGCTGTTTCTAATTAATGTCACAACTTTATTATCAGACGTTGTCCACTTTAAATTGGACTGGTCCATATCAATTGTTGCGTTTGCAGGATAATATTTTACTTCAAGATATTCCAAGGATTCCCAATCTGCCCCCTTAGGGGGAACTTCCATAGTAAGGTTCTTCCGGTTAAATTGAATCCTTGTAATCGGAATAACATTTTCCGCCATATACACCCTGTAAACTTTTTGGTATTCCTCTCCGTCAAGGCTGTAAGTTACAGAAAAATGCACATATCCCTCATTGTTATCGACCTGTTTTAATTTGTCGCCTTCTATAACTGCAATATCCGTGTTGAAAGATTGCCATACTGCATTTTGTGCACCCTCTGGAAGTGTTGGCAGTTGAAATTTTTCTCCTTCTGCGGTCTCTGCCAGATATTCTATCTTTGTCAGCCAAAATTCCTTGTCGGGTATCCATTCTTGCACGTTGTTCAAATACAGACTATAATTTTGGTCATATGGCGGATTTCCATAGCCATCTTCCCACGCTTCATTTGTCATATAGCAGGCTTCCACACAATGATCTGGCGTGTTTGTCTCCTTATCTAATACAAAGAGATCCTTTGACTTTTCACCTTCAAAATCCTCTGGTTTTCCAAGTGCCGCTTCAAGTTCCCTTCCAATATCTGTCTGGGGATCACAATAGTATTTAATTGACACCTCCTCTGCATTGTAAGGACGATTTTCCGCCAACTGTATTGTAACACCTTTATTTTTTTCCATTTTAAGAATTATATTTGCATTGATGTCCTTCTCTCCTACGAATGGATTGACAAAGGACCAAATAACATCATCTTGCAGATAATAATACCCAAACTCCGAAAATTCCATAGACTGATTTGAATGGTCCCACTCCTGCTTTTCCCAATTCAACGGGCGATGGTCTTTATCCGTACTCTGACAGCCACAGAAACCAAAAGACAAGCTTCGGTTTGGCGAATCACTTAATATCCGCATTGCAATATTGTAAAGTTCTTTATGAATCATATTGTTGTCGGTATATTTCTGTTGGATTAATACTGTGTCAAAGCTTCTCTCCTGGCTCTCATAAAATGCAACAATCTCCTCTAACTGCTCTGTTGTAAACCGATCCTGTTGATAAAACCGATTAAAGGAAGATATCAGTATATATTTTTCTGATACTGTACCAAGATAACGGTCTTTTTCTACTCTGTAAATCTTGTCAGCCTTAATAGTATTGATATTGTCTAATTCAATCCACAGTAGATTGTTATCCTGCTCTACTCTATAATGTCCATATGCATTCTGCTCCTGTTCTGTCCAAAATATAAGATCACAGTCAGATTCCCCAAACAGTTTTATCAAGGCAGCGCTGTCTGGATCTTTTGTGATTTCTTTTCCTATGCCAAGTGCAATACTTTCCGCTTTCCATATCTGATTTGAGATGCTCAAATTTACCTTACCATCAGAAATATCCATTATAGCTGTGACAGTCTGATCTCCCTCCTGCTCTTGCTCTGGATTGAGAAGCACCCACTCCAAACGGGATTCTGTCGCTGCATTAAAAAACGAGAATTTTAATCTGCGTTCTTCTTCGTCAGCTCTTGGCTTTAAATATCTATAAAGCGTATCTGCTGCCGTCTTTAAAATGACATTGTTATCACTTTCAAAAGGCTGTTCAAGATAAATTTCATCAAATGTCTCATTATCTCGATAACTTAATATCTGTTGAATTTCTTCCACAGTCAGCGCTTCTTCTTTTCCCGCGCCGCGATAGCTAATATTCAGACCAATATGTTCTTTTCCGCCTTCTCCATCATCTGTCCATGTGTAAGTATCACCCTTGTAAACTCTTATGCCTGCCTTGTATTCTTTTCCGATTTCCAGTTCCTCTACACTGTTGACGCCAAGCCATACATTCCACTCATCAAATCCAAAATACCCATCTGTCTCTTTTCCAGTGTCATCAGCAAAAGCAATACCGCCTTCCTCGTTGCCTAACACATTTTTAATCGTTTCTACAATTGCACCTTCGCGCTCCACATTTCTTGAAAAGCTAACTTCTGTTCGCTCCGCCTCAAATTCTGGTTTTTCTAACACTTTTATAGTAATTGTATTATCTGAAACCTTTAATTCGGCACTAGTAATCTGATCGCCTTTTTGTTCTGCACTGGGATTGATAAGCCGCCATTCAATACTTGCTTCCTTTTCTGGAGCAATAAAAGCAAATTTTACACAGTATTCTGCTTCCTCAACCTGTTCTTTCAAATAGTTGTATGCTGTATCGACAACTTCCTTAGAAATAGCATTTTTATCGCCTTGTGTTGGCTGTTCAATATAGATTTCATCAAATTTTGCGTCCGTATGATAAGCCAGTATTTCTTTGATTTCCTGCGGGGTCAGCGCTTCTTCTTTTCCTGCGCTGCGATAACTGATATTCAATCCAATATGACTTGTTCCATCTTCATCTGTCCACTCCCATGTGTCCCCTTTATATGAATATCTTTCCACAGTGTATTCTGTACCTTCTGTCATTTCATTGACTGCATCCGTATCAAAACGCACGTTCCATTCATCGCTACTGTACCATCCGCCTATCTCGCTGTCATCATTTCCTCTAAAGACAATCTCGCCCTCATTCTCTCCCAATATCTTAATTATATTTTCGACGGTTGCATTATCCTGTTCCCTGCTTCTCGAAAAGCAAAGCTCTGTCTTTTCTGCCTTAAATTGAGGTTTTTTCTGTATTGTCATACTGATTTTACTGTCGGTCACAGTCATTGTTGCCAAAACATTTTGGTCGCTGTCTTGCGACGACTCTGGATTCCAAAGCTTCCACTCTGTACAAGCTCCGTTTTCCCCTACAAATCCAAATCTTAATCTGCAATCCCCCGAATCTATATTAAGATAAGGATAAAACATATTTGCAATGTCCTTTGAAATGGTATTAGAATTGCCTACAGGCTGTTCAAGGTAAATCTCATCAAAGGTCTGATTTTTATAGTAGGTATTTAATATTTCGTCTATTTCTTCAATTGTCAGTGCTTCTTCCTTTTCCGCCCCAAGATAACTGATATCTAACCCTGTGCGTCCATTTCCTTCGTCTGCCCAAGTCTCTCCTTTGTAGATGGCTTTTTTTAGGGTATACTCTATATTTTCTTGCAAATTCTTTACATTTTCAAAGCCAAATCCAGCTTCCTTTACAACTCCATTTTCATCTTCCCCGTTGTAGGTCCAATATTTTCCTTCTATATTTTCTTGCAAACTGCTGTCCTTATTATATACATCTAAATTTATATTTGTCTCACCAAATACCGTAACTAATGCCTGATACTGACCTTCATTTGTGCGAGAGGTATCTGTATAAGTGTCCAATCTCACTTTTTCTGCTGGAAAATTCGTATTGGCTAACATTACTTTAATTCCATCGTCTGCATTCTGTTGTATTTCCAGCTTTGTAACTGCAATATTAACATCGCTCTCTGTTGTTGCCGGACTTTCAAAAGACCAATTTAAATCCAGATCTTCCTCTCCATAGTACTGAAAATAAATATAATAATTATCCTTTTTTCCTTTAAATTCTGCTGCAGCATTCCAGAGCGACTTCGATATCGTTTCATGCCCTGTGATTGCACCATACTGAATTGTAACCGAGTCAAATTTGTCTGTGTCAGTCTCATGTGCTGTCAAAATTTCTATAATCGCTGCATCGTCAAAAGATTTTTCTTTACCAGCCTTAGTATAAAAATCTTTAAATTCGTTTTCCTGTATACATAATTCTCTCCAGCCGTCTTCATATGTCTCAATTTTCCCAGTATAAATTTCGCTGTTTTGCGTACTTTCATCATTTATGAGCAGTTCCTCGGTCGTTAACTCCTCCTCTGTTCTTTCTTCTGACTCTGTTGTAAATTCTTCTAAAGTATTGTTTTCTAAACTGCTCTCCTCCAAGCTGCTTTCTTCAATACTATTTTCTTCAGTACTATCTTTTTCAATACGACTTTCTTCCACACTATTTTCTTCAATATTGCTTTCTTCCTGTGCAAAAGAGCTTTCTTTTTGTATACTTTCTTCCACAGTAGCAAATTCTTCCAACGTACTTTCCTGCGTTTGTGCGGTCGTTTCTTCGGAAGTCCATGTCTCTCCACCGGATGCACTTTCAGCAGGAGAACTTCTGCCACTTACCGTTTCTATTTCCTCTTTCTCTGTCTGTGTATTTGCTGTGCCAGTGTCTTCCGCTGCATACCCTATAAAACTTCCCCCTTCAAATGTCGAAAACACAAGAACAACAGATAACAGTATTGCGATAAACCGTCGCAACTGCTTTTCGGTCTGTTTCATAGCCTTCCACTCCTTTCATAATGCACTTTATTGTAGCGGCATTTGGCAGTCGAAAAATTAACCATTCAATATAACAAATGCCAACTTAAGTATATAATTTTTATTTGTGCATTTGGTACGCAATTTGCGGAATAATGGCAGTTTTAATCCAAAACATTTACCCAAAAAGACGGCTCTGGCATAATTTCATCCAATAATTGCTTCTGAATATAATTGATATCAAGTGTCTGCAACTCAGACATTTCCAACAAAAAAGACAAATCATTTACACCAGAATTTCTAATCCCTAAAAAAGTTAAATGAATCTGCGGTGGAAGTTCAATTTTAGTAATAGGATTTTCTCCTACATTTAATTGTGTAATATTGGGCATATTTTCTATTCCTTCAAGATTTCTAAGCCTATTGGACCACAAATCCAGATACGTCATTTTCGATAACCGTTCAAATACGTTTAAACTTGCAATATTACTGCTGTAGATAGTCATATGCTCCATACTTTCAATCGTACCTATCACTGCTACACCCTCGGGCGGAACTTCCTGTATCTCTAATTTTCTAAGTGGAAGTTCTCCAAGTGAACTGTAATCTTGTGGCATAATCTCAAACATACTCAATTCCCTGACGTTCATACCCCTAAGCTGTTCTATCGTCGAAAGCTGCGTATAGCTGATATCAAGAATTTGCAGCGCCTCTTTGTCCGCAAGCACGCTGATATCATCCACCTGTGTGTCCGCGATATAAAGCGTGGTCAATGATTTGCTGTTTTGCAGTGGACGAATGTCACTGATATCATTGCCACATAACGACACCATTTCCAAATCCAGATTTTTCAAGGGGGAAATATCTGTTATCTTTTGGCTGTCAAGCATTAATACTTTTAGGTTTGGCATTTTTTGCAGCAAAGAAATATCCTGAATGGTACCTGTTTCTTCCACCAACTGATAATTTATTCGATGCTCCTTCATATAGTGTGTATGACTCTCATAGTCTGAAAGAACCTTATCGCCGCAGACAAGAAGTTGTTCCACCTCCGCAAGATCGGACAAGTAAATCGTTTCTCCTAGATTTTTTCCCAGCGCCTCCCGCACTGCTGCCTCAAGAAGCTTGTCCTCAAATACTGCTATTGGATGAATTTGGAGTTTTATTTTTTCTACTGCAAATTCCACACAAATTAAAAGTGCCGCCGCTAATACAAACACCTCCATCACTTTTAGAATTTTATAAGGTTTTCCTTGATTCTGAAACAGTTTATCAAGATGTATCTCAATCTCTGACATATTCTGATATCGCTGGTTAGGATTAAATTCAGTACACTTTAAAATTATTTTGCGCATTTTCTTAGAAATTGTATTATCCGACATCACTGCCATACTTCCGGTCAACATATAGTTCATCAAAATTCCAAGCGCATAAATGTCAGTTCTCTCATCTGTCTGGCTGTAACCAAACTGTTCTGGCGCCGCAATCATCCGTGTTCCCACAACAATTGTATCTTGCTGCTTATCCTCTCCAAACTGTCTAGCTGTGCCCATATCTATCAGATAGCACTCGCCCTTTGCGGTCAGAACAATATTCTGTGGTTTTAAATCTCTGTGAATAATGGGAGGACTTTCAGCATGAAGCATTTTTAGTATACTGACAAGCTTCTTTAAGATACCCAATGCTTGCATCTGCGTAAACGGTCCCTTCCGCTCAACAATTTCCCAGATGGTAGAACCTTCTATATATTCCCTAAAGAAAAAGCCAATTCCTTCCTCCTCATAGTAGGACATATAACATGGAAGAAACGAAAAATTCCTGTCCCGAAGAAACACAGCTTCTTCCCGCAAAAAGGAAAGATATTCATCCCGCGCACACTTTAGCACCATCCTCCTATTATCTGCTTGTCTTTCTATCAGATAGGTCTGTTTTTTTTCCGCGTACTGATAACAGGAAATCAATTTATACTCTGCCTGTATTCGGTCAGATAAATTAGCCTCCCATAAACCTTCATTAAACTCTGCGCCAAACCCATTCATTTCACTTCCCATTCTCTAAATCCTTATAATAAAGGCTCCTCACCTGCATCTTGAAGCATAATATTGGTTTCATCTAATTTCTTTTTTTTACGGATACAATACAAAATAATGGCATCTCTTTGTTTTTTAGGGTACAATGTTCCTTTTTGTGCTATCGCCAGCATACATTGTGTCGTTTTCACATCAAGCTGCATAGCAAGCACAATGCGAATAATAATATCACGTCCTGGAATCCGCTGTCCGCTTATAAATTGGTATGCATAGGTCTTGCTAAGACACGCATCCTTGATAAGCCTAGACATACTAAACGAATTTTCCTTCATCAAACCAGCTAAATATTCACCAAAAGAAACCTGCATCTCTGTAGTAAATGCAACTTCTCTAAAATTGCCTGGAGAAGCTTCAAGCATCTCCATCAACTTGTCTGTTGTCATAATTTGTACCTTTCTTCTATCTTAGAAACTGTGCTTATTCCTATTGTCGATTCAAAAATACCATTGATATTTTCGTTGTAGTGTGCGAATCAAACACGCCTACAGTCTTGTCGAAGGCTTCTTTCTTAAGATGCACTTCTCTGCTTTTCATTATAAAATTCAGTATAGAAGATGTCAACGTTTTCCCTCAACTGGATATTTTTTTACAACGCAAAAAAACTTGAAATCTTTGGTTTTCTCACAATAGTTTCTAATTGGTAACTATAGCACTTTTTTGTGCTTACTTTACATTAATTCTCTACAGAGTTATTATAATCTTGCAAGCAGCAAACAAACCATAAATAAAATTAAAATCTCTCAAAATTTTCTTGTCACAAAAACAAATACAAGAAAAACTTCGAGAGTCCATGAAAAGAAAATAGGAGGAAATTAACTATGAAAATTGCAGTTATTTGTGCAAATGGCAAAGAGGGTAAACTAATTGTTGCGGAGGCTATCGCAAGAGGAGCTGATGTCACAGCCGTTGTGCGAGGAGAAAATCAATCCGCGGCGACAAATGTTATCAAGAAAGACTTGTTTGATTTGACTACGGCCGATTTAGATGGCTTTGATGTAGTGATTGATGCTTTTGGCGCATGGGCCCCAGAAATGCTGCCGCAACACAGCACATCTTTAAAGCATCTCTGTGACCTTGTTAGCGGCAAAGAGACTAGACTTCTTGTCGTGGGCGGCGCTGGCAGTCTGTATGTGAATCCTGAGCATACGGTACAGGTAATGGATGGGGCAGATTTCCCAGAACAATTCAAACCGCTTGCTTCCAATATGGGCAAAGCGCTTAATGAACTGCGCACCAGAACTGATGTAAAATGGACTTATATCAGCCCTGCTGGAAATTTCCAAGCAGATGGAATCAAGACTGGAAAATACATTTTAAGCGGCGAAGAACTGACATTGAACACCAAGGGAGAAAGTATCATTAGTTACGCTGACTATGCGGTTGCTATGATTGATGAAGCACTTAACGGAAATCATATACAACAGAGAATTTCAGTTGTGGCAGAATAAAAAACTGTGCAAATTACGAGTCCCCTTGCCTTATTATGGCAGGGGACTATAAAACGCATTGCGCCTTACAAAATAGGTAATTGCGAAACAAGTTCGCAATCTTGATTCCAGCAGGGTAAAAATCCGGTCATGCCGGATTTTTAGGAGAT
>ERZ808041.347-NODE-347-length-39602-cov-14.188261_pt1 | contig 39602 bp, 34 predicted proteins | sample MGYA00380192_ERZ808041 | MGnify/ENA primary metagenome ERZ808041 (study PRJEB31490, sample SAMN06133412) | mouse gut metagenome | isolation source: Z1_1 | host: mice | place: China: Chengdu | collected 2015-05 ...
AGGAGGCCGATGTATGATGAAAAGATTGATCAGGGCAGAATTTAAGAAATTGAAAAGACAGAAAATGGTCTTTGTTGGATATCTCAGCATACTCTTTTCGTTTATCATTACTTTTGCGCAGCAAATGCGGATTAAGGCAGGAGCGCCTGAATGGGAAGGGTTTGCAGAAATGTTTTTTTACAACAATGCAATGCTGTTCTTGCCGTTTACAGTATCTTTGATTGGAGGATACATGATAGATCAGGAATATACAAGGGATACTCTGAAAAACCTGCTGGTGATACCGGTCAGATGGCAGGATGCGATAAAAGCGAAAGTGGCAGTCTTGTTTTTGCTGATGATCAGAGTTGCGCTGTTTGAAATGGTTCTGCTTTTGTCTGTGGGTATTATGTTAAGGAACTGTCCTGCCGTGCTTATAATGACAGGCATATGTATGAAAGCGCTTGCGTATAATATCTGCATCACGTTAAGCATATTGCCTGTGATTCTGTGGTTTGGAAAGAATGGTGGGAAATATATATGGGGAAGTATACTTTCCATGCTCGTTGGTGTATCTGGAGTGTTTGTAGTAAATGGAAAGGCAGCTTATTGGCATCCGGTTACAGTCTGTTTCTCATTTCTATCAGACATTTATGGTGATAAATCTGTAATAGGATACATGACGTCGGGTGTAGCAATCTTTCTGTATGGGTTGTTGTGTATGTTGGTGTACTGGATTAGGTATTGTAGGGAAAACAACGCGGTTATTTCAAAATAAAAAGAAACAAATAGTAACTTGACGTAAGACGGTATTGCTACGCAGCGGTAAAAGAAGAATAAAGTGCTATGGATTTCGTCATACCTCTTTTTGTACTCGTCTGCCTCATACTTCAAACACTCCGCCACAACTGCAATATTTGTTGTCATAATGTTTTTCTGCCCGGTGCAAAAGGGCGGCTTCCAGCTTCCCGTCCAGCGGCAGCACGGCGGCAGTGAACCAGCGGCACATAAGGGAATAGCTGATACTCTGCACACATACGCAAGGCTCGCCGTTATCCAGCAAGATACAGTTGCCGTTATCGTAGTTGCAGCACTCATGCACAAGCCGGCACGCCGCCCGGTACTGGCGGTAGTCCATTCTTGGGATTTCTGCGCCCATGCCCTCAACGCTCCCTTTCCGGCTTCCTGTCCGGGTACAGCTTCCCGGCGGCTACGGCGGCATGGCTCTTTATCTTGATTTCGCCCCGCCCCTCGCTGGCTCTTGCGTTCCTATATCCCTCATCAGAGAGGAAATAGCGGTGGCGTTCCCCCGGAAATCCCACGGGGCTGTCGCTGGTCTTTACGTCAAGGACAATCATGTGCCGGGTTTCCGGGTGGAAACGCTCCATGCCTGTCAAGTCATGCCCCTGCATTATCGGCTGTTTCGTCTGTGCCTTTGCTTCCGCAAGCCGCCGCCGGATAGAGTTTTCATGCCCCGCAAGGAAACGGGCTTTGTTGTCGGCGATAAACTGGCTGCACTCCGGCTCTGGTATCTTTTGCAGCTTATCTATGGCGTTCTCCATGATTACCCTTGTCAACAGGTCTTTTATCACGGGTACGGTTTCTTTCATGCCGCCTATGGTTTCCGCTTTGGTGGGTGCGGCGTACTGGTAAATCATTTCAAGCTCGCTGTTCGTAAATCTCATTGTGCTACCTCCTGTGGCTGTTTTATTATCGCTCCTGTTCATGCTTTTTCTGCTGGCTCGGTGCGCCCCTCAAAATCTGCTCGATATTTCCCTTGATTGTCTGTAATTCCTTTGTTTTTTCCCGCTTCTCCCGGTACTCGTTGTAAAGCGTGTTCTTCTCCCGTGTAAGCTGCTCAATCTCCGCTTGTAATGTCTTGGACGCTGGCAGCTTGGAGATTCCCTGTGCCTTGAAATACCGGGCGGCAGATTCAGAAATGATAAACTCGCTTTCATGCTGCTCACGGTAGGCTCTCCGGGCTTTCTCCGTTTTCTGCGCTTTAAGTCCGTCACGGGCTGGCTTGGTCTTGATGTACGCTAATAGCTGTTTCTGCAAGTCTTTTTTCTCCCGTAAAGTGCTTTCCACGGTTTTCAGTTCGGCGTGGACGCTGTTCAGTCCCGCACTGGCGGCGGTAAGGGCGGCTTCCAGTTCTTCCGGGGAAGAAAAGCCGGATTCCTCGTATACGCTCATGGTCGCCGCCATTTGCTTCAGATTGTGCAAAGTCGCCCACTTCTCGTAGCCTTTCCCCTTGCCCTCGGCTCTCTTGGCGGCTATGTCTACCATGCGCTGTACTCCGTCATTCTTCGGGGCATTTATAGCGGCTTTATTGCGCTGTAAGCGGTCTTTTATGCTGCGGGGGTATTCCTCTTTGGGTGCGGGTGTTTCGGCGGCTCTGGCGGCGTTCTGCGTGTTTATGGTGAGTGCTTCCAGTATGGCGGCACGGTCAAAATCATCACCTAATTTCCGGGCGGTGATTGGCTTTGTCCTGTCCGGGGTGAGATAGCTCAATCTTCCCCGGCTTTCCTTGACGGTCACGCCTTGCTGTAACAGTTTCCCGGAAAAGTCCTCAAAGGAAACGGCAGAGGACAGGGCGGTGCGGATTGTTTGTCGTAACTTCTCCTTGTCGGTTTCAAACTTGGTCTGTCTGGGCGGCTCTCCTGTGGCGGCAAGGGAAGCGTTCTCTTTATCCAGTGCGGCTTGTCCTTTCCGTTTCGCCCAATACTCACGCTCGGTAACACGGTTCTTGCTCCCATGCAATAAATCAATCTGATAGAGGTTTTCCCGGTGGCACATCTCCATGACTTCCGCTTTGAAATATTCCATAGCTGCGTCCGTGCAGCGGTGCTTGCAGCCCTCCCTTGTGTCCGCTGGTCTTTCCATGTAGGGAAGCAGCGGCACTTCCGCAATCCGCAAGGAATTGATTACGATATGCACATGGATATTTCCGCTGTGGTTATGCCCGTCCGGGTGGGTGCAGACAAGGGCTTGGTGTCCGGGGAAATGCTCTCTGCAAAACTGCTCGCCCAACTGCTGCGCCCGGTCTACGGTCAAGCCGTTGTCCTGTGCGTCACGGGGGTCAAAGCTGATGATATAGTGGTGGCTCTTTACGTCCTCCCGTTTCTGGTTCTTGCCGTATTTGAGATTGGAGCGCATACACGCTATGGCGAAATCCTCCCCGCCGCAATTCAGAGAGGAAATGCGGTAATCGTCACGGGGGATAAGCCGCCCGTTTTCGTCCAGTGTGGGCTTCATGGTAAACTCGTCATGCTCAAAAGTTAGGTACTGCTCGGCAGCTCCATAGTCGGCATTTTTAGAGCTGATATGTTTGAACGTTGCCAACGGCTTCACCTACTTTCTGCAAGACTTCAAACTTCAAGGCGGCAAGTTCCGCTGTGGCGGCTCGCACTTCTTGGGAGAGGGCGTTATAAGGTGCGCCGTACTCGTTTAGACAGCGGGCTATCTGGTTCAAGTTGCCGCCGATTTTTCCGTATTCGGCTGTTAGCTTCCCAACGGCAGAAAGCAATTCATCATTGACCGTGGAAACGGTGATAACCGGGCGTATGCTTGACTTAATGAGGGCTTGCCGGATAAACTCGGCTTGGCTCATTTTGCAGAGGGTGACACGCTCGGAAAACTCGGCGTATTCTTCCTCGGTCAAGCGTGTCTTGATTACCCGGCGGCGGTGGGGCGTGTTGTATCTTTTCATAGGCTTCAACTCCTTTCTTTTTATGCTTTGCCCTTTCACTAATAGGAGAAAAACAGGGGGCAAAGCGGAAGTGTTTTTTGAAAAATCCGAAAAAAATTTTCCGGGGATTTTTCAAGCGGCGCAAGCCGCAAAAAGGCGGGCTTGGGGTGGCAACCCCAACAAGATTCCCGCAGGACAAAATTGAGCGATTAGCGAAATTTGGTACTGTGGTAGAATCTTGCTCTAAGACTGCCGCAGACTGCCCCTGTCTGGTTTTTCCGTACATAGAACGGACAGGACAGGGCTTGCGGCCCGCTGTGGGCGGCCTTTTTTCCTTTCGCCAATATGACGCCGGAACGGGGCTTTGCTGCCCGCTGGCTGCGGCTTTTTCCCTTTCCGCTAAAGATACATTTCAAAGGCCGCCAGCTACCCGCTGGACGGGGATTTTTCAAAATTTCTTTTGCCTTAGTAATCCGGGCAACAGGATTTTGGCAACCGGCGGGGCAGAGAATTTTTCCTTTCACTCCCCACACCACCGCTCTTAGAAATTTGCCAAACGGAGCAGGCAGTTTTTTCTGGCTTCACCTACCTACTACGGGTGATTTTCGATTTTGCCAAATGGACACAAAAAAAGCAGCAAATCTTTTTCAGACTTACTGCTTTCGCTGGCCGCTGGTGGGCGGCTGATATTCAGTTTTGAAAGTTCGGGTCAGGGTGCCCCGAAGATAAAAAAACAACAGTATTCAATTTATTAAATAATTTCCTGTCGATTCCCTTTAATCAATACAGTTTGACCGTCAGCCAATTCAATCAAATCGTTCTTCGATATATCTCCAAAAGGGCTCTCTTTTTCAGCGTGTGGTATCAACGGATTTGCTAAATATCCTAATCCATCGGAAAAATTTCCGGCAGCAATCATACTACCTGCGCTAATTCCCAGATACACCAATCCATTCTCTATTGCTTGCTTTAGGGGCTTCGAAAATCCTGTTCTGTTTATTTCGCTAAGAAGCGTATGGGCATTTCCTCCACAAAAAGCAATCATGTCATATTGAGTGAGTTCTTGAACACTCATTAAGCGAAACGGTACAGGTATGTCACTAATATAACTTGAATATGTTCTTTTATATCCATCGGAAAGTAAAAACGCAAGATTATATATAAGAATATTATTCATAGGTATTCCCATATTCATAAGGCGCTCCATACATACAATGATTCCTTCTCGCGCACCATCATTTCCAACTGCGGCGGATGGAACCAAAATCGCTTTTGTGTTAATCGGTTCTTTTCCGATACATTTCCAAAATAATACCATAGTCTTTTCGTTTAAGCCACTTGAAGTTAAGAACAGGGTTCTCATAAACTTAGTCCTCTTTTAATTTTTCAAATTTCTGATTCTATGTAAGATGATAAAACATCAATTCATACCGAAATAATCCCATAATGTTAGTTATTTTGTTTTTTTTCAATACAGCTTACCATTATTATCACTATTCCGCGAGTATTAGATGACCTTAAATTCAATCTCTCCTTCTTGTATCTAACAAATATATTCTACTACCCCTGTTGTTTTTACTTTCTAATATACTTTTATGGTTAACTCATTGAAATCTACTATCAACAAAATCCAGCATTAAATTCTCTTCTCAGATTTTCGCACTACCATGCACATTTTTATAGAAATTATCAATACTATCTATTTTTTGTACCATTAGAAGTATCAATCCTTGTTCTACATTTCTTATTGCTACTAGACTTTCGTAAAGATGTTCTGTTTTGCTTTTTCAATTTTTTATTCATTTTTTGAAGTTTTTTATATGCATCTTGAAACTTTTTTTTCTTTTCATCTGTCAATCCAATTTTGGAGTAATAATAAATATTCATCCACTGCTCGGCCGTGATTAACGTATATGAATTTGAAAGACTAATTCTATTGGCTTTTCCCAATCTTTTGATTTGCTCATTAGAAAATAAAATAGAAAGTCTCTCTTTAGCAGTCTCTCCTTTAATATTAGTGTAAAAAAAAGCCACTAAATCTTTATAATTTTGAAGATCATCACCACTCAATCTATCATCCCATAACTGCATATGAAGCATAACTGTATCAACATTAGGCGAAGGAAAAAAATCGCTCCTTTTAAAACTATGTGTAATTTCTACCTTATATTGTGCCTTTATTATAGCAGCACGAAAACCTTCATATTTTTGTAATGGAATACCGCAATTCTTTTTAGCTGCCTCTCTTTGAATTATGATATTTATATCTGATGGTGGATTTACATCGTCTGTTAATTTCCTAATAATATCCGCTGTTATCTGAAAAGGAATATTGGAGAATATTTTATATCTGCGATTTAAAGGCAACTTATATTTTAAAAAATCACCAAATATATATGTAACATTATCATGACTGTGATATCTTACTAAATTATTATATAATTCTTGATCATATTCAACTGCAACAACCTCTCCAGCATGCTGAGAAAGTACATCTGTTATTATCCCTTTTCCAGGACCAATTTCAATAACATAATCTGTTACATCAATATTTGACTTGCTTATTAAACGTTCTACCAACTTTTTATTAACCAAAAAATTTTGTGAATATCCAAGATTTTTCATCTAATCGCACCTCATTCTCTATTTATTTTCATAACTATATACGAGTAAGCCCTAACGTTGCATAAAAAACAGCCCCTGTAAAACGATATATAAGTAAAGTGCGCCAATAACCTATTCTTTCAAACACGATGAATGACCATTGTAATTTCTTAAAAAATGTACAATTACTTTAAAATATTATATATCTGATCTTTACCTGAATCATTTGCTCACTATTGTTGTATCTATTTTCTTGCATAGACCATTTTTTTTGGGCACATACCAGTCTCACGGAACGACTGTTGCACATTTTCTAAAACATAGAAGACAAAATATTTTTACTCTATAGAATTCTTTCAAAAAATATAATTACTATTTGTCGATGGCTTTATTATACTATGACCGCTTACTTATGGGAATAGATGAATTGTAAACTTGCTGGTGAAAATCGCTAATGACAGTCGGTGTTCGTTCTTTGCTTATCGGTCAAAGCGAAATTTGAACAGCGCGGCGATTAGCTTCTGTTTTATATGTTCCTCAACCTCGGCGCTGACTTTCCCGTGTACTTTGGAACAGTATCGGATATATCCGACGTAGTGGGAAAGAACGGTGTCGATTGCGTCCGGGTCGCCCTCATGCGCCTTGACGATTGTTTCATAGGGGAGAAGTTTACTCATAGCGTTTTCCCTCCATGAGCCGCCGGAGCCGCTTCAAGGCAAGCTGGATATGCCGCCCTGCTGTGCTGCGTGTCCGTCCGATATGTACGCCGATCACCCGCTGCGGCTGGCGCAGGAAATAGTAACGGAAAATTTCTTCCTGTGTCTGCTCTGGCAAAAGGGCAAGGGCGGCGGCGAGTTCCGCATGGTACAGAACGGCGGTCTGGCCGCAGGCGGTAAAAAGATATTCTTCAAGCTGCTCCGGCTCGGCAAGCTGGACAAACTTCTCATTCATCAGATAGTCAAGGGAAACTTCCCGTTCCCACCTCCGGCGCAGCTTCAAAATTATATCTATGGCGGCGTGACGAATGACAACCTTGCAAAAGGCGTTAAAGGTGTACTGGATATGCACTTTGTAGGCTTCATCTTCGGTCATGGAAATTCCCCCTCTCTGATAATAGTGCGGGGCGGCAGCACTCCTTGCTGTCGCCCCTTGATTGCCTACCAGCAAAGGCGGGCGGGGCTGTCAACGGCGGCGCGGTACGCGCCGTTCATCTTGACCGTTGACTGGCTCGGCTGGCTTTGCTATGACAATATAGTTATTTCCAGTGCTTTAATTGCGAAAGGTACAAATCAAACTGATTACGTCTGGTTTCTTCATCTGCGTTATCGGGATTTGGCATATTCGCAACCAGATAATCCAATAAAGATTCCTTGGATTGATATGCAAATTTCCCATTAGCATAGCACCATTTACAATAGTCCTCGTTATAGCTTCCGTCTGGTTCTCGGCTAATCAGACCATCTTCATTCAATGGCATTCCGCAACACTGACAAACAAGTTGCCGTGGAGAACCCAGAAGCGTATTGATTGACACATCAAAAACTCGTGATAACAGTTTTAAGGTATCTGTATTTGGCTGCGTTTCGCCTGTTTCCCAGCGACTAACCGCCTGTCGGGTAACTTGCACACGTTCAGCCAGTTGTTCTTGCGTAAGGTTGTTTTTCTCGCGTAAATTTTTAAGAATACCTTGTATTTCCATGCCCGTCCCTCCTAAAGGTTGTTTTTACTCATTATAACTTCAAAATGGGGTTTTAACAAGCAACTCGCTGTTGCTGCGGAATAGTGGGCTGCTGTCTATCAATTCTTATGTGTTACTTTATGGCACATGAGCATTGGGTCATGTACAGTTCATAATATTTGCCTTTTTTCGCAAGAAGCGTGTTGTGATTACCACTCTCTACAATCTCGCCGTGATCCATAACAACAATAAGGTCAGAATCCCTTATTGTAGACAGGCGGTGTGCAATTACAATGCTGGTTCGTCCCTGCATAATGCGCTGCATGGCATCTTGTATGGCTTTTTCCGTGCGGGTATCCACATTGGAGGTGGCTTCGTCTAGGATTAGAATTTTGGGGTTGGCAACAAATGCACGAGCAATTGCTAGGAGCTGGCGCTGTCCTTGACTGATATTTGCGCCAGAACTGGTAAGTATTGTATCATATCCTTTTGGAAGAAATGCAATCATCTCCTGACACTGACTCATTTCTACTGCTGCCGCCAATTCCTTATCTGTAGCTGCATCATTTCCATATTTCAGATTATTCCGAATGGTATCGGAAAACAAAACTGTGTCCTGTAAAACGATAGCAACGTTCTGCCGTAAACTGGATCTTGCAACTTCTTGTATATTCTGTTCATTTATATAGATCGCACCGTTCTCTATCTCATAAAAACGCATAAGCAGATTGACAATCGTAGTTTTTCCACTTCCAGTCGCACCCACAAGTGCCACCTTTTTGCCAGAGGGAACAGTCAGCGAAAAATTTCTGATTACAGGGATTTTTGCCTTATAAGAGAAACTAATGTTTTGAAATGTGACAGTTGATTTTTCCTCTTTGGAAAGTGCTATACCGCTATCGTTCTCATTCTCTTCATCCAACACAGCAAAGACTCGCTCCGCTCCGGCAATTGCTGTCTGTAGCTGTCCATATATTTGTGCAATTTCATTGATAGGGCGACTAAATTGTTTCGCATAGACAATGAAGGCAGAAATCACGCCCACTGAAATCAGTCCGCTCACAGAAAAATATCCACCGAAAGCAGCGATAATAACAAATCCGATATTACCGATGCAATTCATGACAGGTCCCATAACGCCGCTGAAAATATCTGTTTTAATCCCAGCTTTTGTGAGGGCATCAGATGTCTTACAGAAATTATTTGTTATAATATTCTGATGATTATATGCCACAACTGTGCGATATCCAGAAACCATTTCTTCCACTGTTCCGTTCAGCTCCCCAAGTAACGTTTGACGTCTGCGTGAAAATTTTCGTACTCTTCCCGAGAGAATCTTGGTTGCCAAAAATGTCAGCAATACAGTAGCAAGACTGAGCAAGGCAAGCTGCCAACAGTACCATAGCATAATTGCCACAGTACCAATTACTGTAAGCACACCTGAAAATAGTGAAGGCAGAGATTGGGATACAGTGGAAGAGATGTTTTCAATATCGTTGGTCATCCGGCTCATTACATCACCGTGGGAATGGGTATCGAGATAACGTACCGGTAGATCCATAATTTTTCCGAATAGCTCCTCTCGCATTCGCTTTACGACATTCTGACTGAACTGTGCGCTAAATAATCCTTGTAACAACCCACAACAGATATAGAGCAGATATACAGAAAGCATCATTAGCAGCGTGTGTGAAAGGACTCCTGTTTTTTCTCCTGCGATTATATCAACTGCACCGCTCTGAAGACTGGGTGCATAGATACCACATAGTGTACCAGATATAACAGTCACCAGCATACAAATTACCAACGTTTTTTCATGCGAAAAATAAGTGATAATTCGCTTGAGCGTTGCGCGAATGTTGTCGGCGTGTTCCGCTTCCGCAAAGCGTTCGTGCCTGTTCATCATACCAGAAATATTGCGTTCTGCCACTTTGAGATTTTGATTTGTACTCACGCGATTTCAGCCTCCTCTCCAATCTGTGAATGGTAAATATCTTGATAAATCTGACAGGATTGTAGCAATTCTTCATGAGTGCCGCAGGCTGAGATTCTGCCGTTTTCCAAAACAATGATCCGGTCTGCTGTACGAACAGAAGCGATTCTTTGGGCAATGATGATCTTCGTGCTGTCAGGGTGTGATTTTTTTAATGCCGCATACAAATCAGCTTCCGTTTTCAGATCAAGGGCGCTGGTGGAATCATCAAAGATAAAGATCTCAGCGGGTTTTAAAACAGTCCTTGCAATCGAAATTCGCTGTTTTTGTCCGCCGGACAGGCTCATTCCATGCTCTGCAACGGTTGTGGCATATCCTTCTGTCATGGAGGAAATAAAACTATCCGCCTGCGCAATACAAGCTGAGGATTTCAATAGCATATCGTCTGCTCCTGGTAATCCCCACGCAATGTTTTCTCTAATCGTTGTGCTGAATAGCTCGCTTTTTTGCAAGGCTATAGCAATTTTATCTCGAAGTGCGTCCTGCTGGTATTCTCTGACGTCAATTCCGTCTACTAGAACCATACCTGTATTTACCTCATAAAAACGTGGTATTAAACTGACCAAGGATGTTTTTCCGCATCCGGTAGCTCCCATAATCGCCACTGTCTCCCCCTTGTGTATCGTCAGATTAATATGGGAAAGCACCTTCTGATTACTTCCAGGATAAGAGAAGGAAACGTCTCGAAATTCAATTTCACCCTGTATTTTTGTCGTCCCATCAAAGGAACCATCCATAAGTTCTGGCATGCTTTCTAATATTTCTTTTATCCTTCTCCATGAAGTAAGCCCTTTAGAAATATTCTGAAATAACATGACAAGCATTAAAACACCATTGAGCAGTTGCGTTGTATAGGTGATTGCTGCCATGATAGTTCCTGGTGTGACGCTGCCGTTTTTTATTTCATACGATCCTGCCAGTAAAATGACAGCAACCACCATATACATCAGCGCATTGGTCAGAGGATTCATAAAAGCAAAGATTACAAGGGCTTTCAATTGGATTTTAATTAGTTCATCGTTAGCTTTCTGGAAGCGCAGCTTTTCATAAGCCTCCCGAACGCATGCTTTAATAATACGAATGCCAGATATATCTTCTTGCGTTATGGCATTAATGGAATCGAGCTGCGCCTGTAATTTGGAGAATAGAGGATTTGCTTTCCACAAGCAGAAAACAATAACTCCTACTAGAAAAGGGAAAGCACCCAGCACGATCATCCCAAAGATTGGATTCAACCGAAACATAAAATACATGCTTCCGAAAGTGAGCAGTGAAGTGCGAATTAAGCCGCGCACAAACAACGAAGTAAAATTTTGCACTTGGGTAATATCATTGGTCACTCTCGTTACCAGAGTACCTGTACCGAAACGATCAAGCTGTGGAAAAGAGAATGACATGATCTTTTCAAAACAATCTTTCCGAATCTCATTGCCTATGTTCTGACTAGATATGTGTACAAATACATTGTTCAGAGAGCCGAAAATTCCTCCTAGTAGAACAAGACCAATCATTCGTAATCCGAGCATAAAAATTAGGTGCAGATCAGAATTGCCCTCATTGTAAACACCAAGAACGCCTTCATCCACTATCCGACTCATAATTCCTGGTTGGATCAGATCCATCAATACTTCGCCAATCATAAATAAGCCCGCAATAACAGCAAAAAACAGATATTGTCTGATATATTTCCACATTTTCAGTTTCCTCCAAATTCATACGAATCCTCATGATGTCTGTGTCTGCTGTGATGACCGTGTCCTTTTTCCTTCTCTACATAGTGGCTTTTCCAGTCTGCGCAAACTTTTTCCAGTAATGACAGTAGATGCTCTTTTTCTTCTTCTGAAAGGCAGGAAAACATTTCTTCATGTCGTTTTCTCCGTTGTGCCAAAGCTTCCGTAGCAAGTTCCCTGCCGCTATCTGTCAGGCAGACATCCGTTGTCCTGCGGTCGCCTTTATTCTGGGTGCGGAGTATCCACCCTGCATTTTCTAGTTTGGAAAGAATTTCACTGGCTGACCCTGGCTGAATCTCCAGACGTTCTGTCAAATCTCTCTGCGTGATCGTTTCCATCTCATTTAATATAATTAGAATACGCTTCTGGCTCGCTTTTCCCTCATATAATGAACGCATTATATGGTTTAAGTTTCGCAAGTTGATGATCAGTTTGTCATTTATGTCCGCAGCATGGTAATGCTCTATGTGCATCTCATGAGGATGTCTTTTCTCTTGTCGCTGTTCCAGTATATCTCCAGTACGTTGGCATTTTTCCTTTCTGTCGCAATGCGGTTCGTTCAGATCGCAGTGTCTCCCACAACCGAAACAAATATTTTTTTCTGACATAAATCGCTCCTCCTCTCATTCTTGTCACAAGTAATTTCTGAATGGTTTCATACAGAAATTTTTCTCGCAATATTAGGTGCAAAAGAACTGATAAAATTTATTAGGTACCTTGATTATAATTCAATCATTTTTATTTGTCAAGGTACCTAATATTTTTTGTTAACCGCACTGACATAGATAGTTACTTTTCATACCCGCACCATGCACTTGTTGCATGGTGTCGTGAACGCCAAAATGCTTGTTCTTTAGCATTTTGTGTGCAAAATGGTTGCTCTTTACGCCTTCAATGCATAATATTGTACCAAAATCAAGCGACGTGAACAGTAACGATAGATAGGGATATCTTCAGACTTTTTTGCAAAAACGACACATGCAGCATCCATTTCTGAATTAGATGAATATGTGATGCGCTGCATGTGTCGTTAATTTTGCCTAATTTAGTTCATATATTATATCACTTTTTTTGTTCTTAAAAATCAAAGAAGATTTTTTCAAAATTGAGCTTATCGATTATATTCCTATTATTTCAGACCCTTTATAAATGGAATTAGACAGAGAAGAACTACAATTCCTAAAATCCCAACGATAATGCCGACTATCATGTTGCTCCATACCATTGTTAGACACATACCAATACCTAACAACAGCGCACCGACAATGCCTATCAGTGTTGCACCAATTGTTTTGCCGGACAATTTAACAGGAGCTTTGTTTTCCATTTTTCTCCATATAAGCACCATAACCAGCAGCACAACTGCGCCGATTGCACCCATGATAATTCCTGGACGGAATGCATTCCACTCAGGAATCAAGACCATGCACATACCAAGCGCAAACAAAATTCCTCCTATGGTTCCCAAAATCATTGCTAAAAATGTACTCTTTTTCATTATCCTATACCAACCTTTCTATTTATGTGTTTTGATAGGATAAGAATAACCATTTTTTGTTTATCTTCTGTTTATTTATTGTTTCCAAATTATTAATTATGTTTTTTTCTTTGTGCCTTATTTCATATATTCATCTTTTACCCGTGTCAAGACATGCATAAAAAAGTTATTGACTTTTTTCGTCGTTTTTACTGGAATATTCTTTGAAATTCCACTTGATTTACAGCGTATCTTTTCCGCTCAAACGGATTTTTTTGCCAGCACCTCAAGCATATCCCGCGTCAGCTCATTCATGGAGGCATACTCCCCAAGGTCCGTTTCAGGCTTTTGCTATTGTCCCTGCATCTGTGCAAGCTGGCCGGTCAGCTCTTCCAAATGTGTTTTTGTCTCCTCTTGCTGTAAGAGAAGCTCCTGCATTTTTGACAGATACTTCTGCCTGTCGATGCGTCCTTCTGCATAATCCTCAAATAGTGCAGTCTGTAAAGACTTATACTAATTTTTCCAATGTTACTATCGTAATATTCTCATTTCGCTTCAGATTAAAAATTACCTTACTATCTATGTCATGTTTTGTCAGATAGTATTGACTTATACCATAAAAAGCCATGTAATCCCACATGGGATCATAATTTATTATGTCACCTCCTTTCATTTATCATGTTCTATCACAATGAATTTTAACAGTACGATTATATTCTTTATGAAAATATTCATTGCGAAAATTTTCATAATATATTATACTAGCAATGCAAAAAGGAACATTAACATGGAACACAAAATTCTTGATATATGTACGCACTACCTGACAGAAAGCAGGATTATGAGATTATAATTCAAGACGAAAAATGCCAGACTTTCAAAACAACACGAAGATGAAGCATATGAAAAGCTGGAAAAAAGTTTGTCACCGGAGCAAAGTGTACTGCTTAACGATTATATATCCGCAGCAATAGACACAAAAGCACTTGTTGAACAGATACATTATTCGCAGGGAATGAAAGAGCTTTTCACACTTTTTAAAGAATTATCATAGCAACAAATATATCAGTACAGGAAGAAAATTTTGAATACACAAAAGTCGATTCTGCATTGGAGGAAAAAGCGTTAAAGGATTCTTCGGAAAGAAGAGTGATCGGAGGAATTGTAAAAGGCGATAGATCTTTTCAAACAGATTGTCATAATAACAAATCTATATAATTAGAAACTATATTTTTGGAAGGATGCTGAAGATTATGAGCGGAATTTTCGTCTGGAAGCCATGACTGGATCGAGTTCGGATCGTTACAATTCACACCCATGCCAGATTTCGTATTGATTTATGATAATTGGGTGTGAATTGCAACAAATGATGCACACAAAATGCCACAAGGCAGGCATTTTGGCGCTGACTCCGACACCATACAGCAAGTGCATGGTGCGCGTGTGAAAAGTAACTTGGATCGAGGCATTTAAAATTTTTTGCGATTCATACTTTGACAAAATCGAAAAAATTAATTATAATAATAAAGTCGTGTGGCGAGAAGCGTAAATCCAGATATTGGGTATACGCTTTTTTTGTGCATTTCAATATGGTTGTGGCAGCTTTCCGGAAAAGTCTCCTGAGAGTGTAGGCTGCGAGCGCACTCAATAGAAACGGAGGAAAATTGAATCAAGAAGTAACAACAAATAAAATGGGAACAGAATGTATCCCCAAAGTCATGCTGAGCATGGGAATACCAATTATCCTGTCGATGGTACTGCAGGCGTGTTATAACATTGTGGACAGTATGTTTGTGGCAAGAATCCCGGATACTGATGGGATCATAAACGCGGGCGAGTGTGCGGTGAATGCCCTGACGCTGGCGTTTCCGGTACAGATGCTGATCGTTGCGTTTGGAATTGGTACAGGTGTGGGCGTGAATGCTCTGCTTGCAAAGAGTCTGGGACAGCGTGATGCGGAAAAAGTGGCAAAAGCGGCAGGAAACGGGGTGGCGTTAGCATTGATTATCTATGTCGTGTTTATGCTGTTTGGTCTGTTTGGCGTCAAAACCTATATCGGAAGCCAGACAAAGGATGCGGTAATCCTTACGATGGGCAGATCGTATCTCTCGATCTGTTCTGTAGTGTCATTTGGTATTATCTTGTTTTCTATTTATGAGAAGTTACTGCAGTCGACAGGGAAGACAGTATATTCTACGATTGCGCAGGTGTCGGGAGCAGTTGTCAACATTGTGCTGGATCCGATCATGATTTTTGGCTATTTCGGACTTCCGGCAACGGGGATTCGCGGTGCAGCTTATGCCACTGTGATTGGGCAGATTGTGTCTATGCTGATTGCCATGTATTTTCATTACAGGAAAAATAAAGAAGTAAAGGCGGGCCTGAAATATTTGAAGCTGGATCGCAGTATCGTGAAAGAAATCTATGCAATCGGACTTCCGGCAATCATCATGCAGGCGTTGATGTCCTTTATGACCTACGGCGTGAACCTTATTTTTGGTATGGTATCGCAGGCAGCAGTGACAGCATATGGTATTTTTTATAAAATTCAGCAGTTTATATTCTTTGCGGGATTTGGACTTAGGGATGCCATAACGCCGATTGTTTCTTTTAATTATGGAATGGGAGACCAGAAGCGCGTCGAGCAGGGCATATTCTATGGATTGCTCTATACCGAGATGATCATGTTGATTGGATTGGCCGGACTGGAAGTATTTGCAAAACCGCTGATTGGACTTTTTGCGATGTCTGAGGAGACGGAGGGGCTGTGTGTCATGGCGTCTAAGATCATCGCGACAGGTTTTCTGTTTGCAGGGGGAAACATTGCGATACAAGGTGTATTTCAAGCATTGGGCTGTGGTCTGGATTCTCTGATTGTTTCATTACTTCGGCTGTGCATTATCGTACTGCCGTTGGCCTGGGTGTTTGCAAGGCTGGAAAATGCAGTTAATATCATATGGTGGGCGTTTCCGATTGCGGAACTTGTGGCGGTTATTGTAGCAGTTTTATTCCTGTTGCGTGCAAATAATAAAATCATCAAACCAATGAAAGGGAGGTCATCACAGTGAAGAAAGTAATTACAATCAGCCGTGAATTCGGCAGCGGAGGAAGGACAATTGGAAAGGAAGTTGCCGGAAAGCTGGGGTATGCGTTTTATGACAAGGAATTGATTGAAAAGATCGCGGAGGAATCCGGGCTTTCCAGAGAATATATCGAAGCGCACGGGGAGAGCTCGCCGAGCAGGAATTTCTTTGCATACGCATTTGTCGGAAGAGACGCATCCGGCAATTCCGTGGGGGATTATCTGTGGAGAGTGCAGCGGGATATTATTGAGGATCTCGCAGAGAAAGGAAACTGCGTGATCGTTGGGCGCTGTGCGGATTATATTCTCCGTAAAAGGACTGATTGTCTGCATGTGTTCATTCATGCGGACATGGAAAAGAAAAAGGAACGGATCGTGAATCTGTATGGAGAAACGAGCGCGTCACCGGGGAAGCGCTTGATGGAAAAGAATAAGACGAGAGCGATGAATTATAAGTATTATACAGACAGGACATGGGGCATGGCGGAGAACTACCATGTGTCGCTGGACAGCGGCGTGTTGGGCGAGGAGCGGTGTGTTTCGCTGATCGTTGGACTGGCAAAAGAACTGTGATATAGAAATCTGGCTGTCAGTTTATCTGATTGGTTATGGAGCGTCACTGGTAAAAGAACTGTTATATAAGAAGTCCCCATCAGGAGTATATATTGCTTCTGGTAAGGGATATTTTAGGCGCTAGGTCGTCTGGGCAGATGCGATGTAATCATATATGACATTTGCATAAGTATCGAGTCCAAAGAGCTGTCCACGAGCAGCTCATAATTTCTGTGGTCTCCCCAGGGATTTCTGGAGATCATCTTGTAATCGGCGCCTCTTGTATTCTTTTGGCGCATAGATAAAGATTTTGAGGGTATCGGGATAATCGCGCAAAACATAATCGGCGGCTCTTTTGACAATCGCACAGCTGCCGCTGGCCGCAATCTTGCGGATTACCTTTTCCTGCGCGATCACTGTCTGCTGTACCACGTTAGTGCTCAGATACAGATCGTGCATTAATGTGGGGGAGTTGGCGTTTAAGTTGGAGACAAATTCCTTGTCCAGTCCGCTCTCCTGTGCAGCGAGCGCTGTCATTTCCTTTATAATAAAATGGTATTTGAAGTCTCTCTGCAATCATCTTGCCAATCTGTTTTCCAGAGGAACCATGTTTCTTTAATCATAATGATTACGCCCTTATAAGTATCCCTGATTACAGCATTCTTTTCGGCAGCAGTGTCAGCAGCAGAGGTACTTTCGCTCTTTAATGTCCGCATATAGGCGACAGACAGGGAAGCCGCTACAATCATGACAATGAAGTTGGTGGCAGATGCAGCGAATAAAATGCCTTCAATGTCATACATCGTGAGAAGGATGAGAATAAGCGGAAGAAAGCAGATGATATCCCGGATCATGAAGGAGATCACTGCCTGCACTGGTTTCCTACAGCCTGAAAGAAAATCGATGTCATCTTAATCGTGCAGGTGAAGGTGACAAGCGAGAGAAATATGCAGAAGGTCTTCTCTGCAAAAATCCAGTAATCCTCGGAGTTGGAATGTTTGTCGGAGTGCCGAAAATTCCGACAAACGCATCGGAGGCCAACTCAAACAGCAGAGTGGAGACGATGCGGATGATCGGCGTACATAGGAGAATCGACTTGTACAACTGTTTGACTTTGCCATAATTTCTTGCCGTCTGCGCAGATTACGGCAGTCATCATATTGGACAACATATACACCGGGAAAAATGCCAGGATGATATTGACATATTCAACTGCCATACCAATGCTGTTTTCCGATGCGCCAAACAGTGTCAGGAGCTGTACTTTCGGCGGAAAAATACTGTCATCAGCACAAGACTTGCAAGAAGTGTCATGACAATACCAGTGCCGATGGATTTGTGGGCAGATTGTGTGTTTTTTCTTGTCCTGGCAGATGCTTAGATAGGCTGTGTCCGTCGCCGAAGCACTATGCAAATGCCTGTGTGATAATAAAGATCGAGAACACAACGCCGGTCGCTGCGTTACCGAGAGCGCTCAGCTTACTGTTACTGATAAAAATCTGGTGTACAATGTTGTAGAGTGCGCTCACCAGAAAGGATAAAGCTGCCTGAAAACTGCGAAGAACAAGCATTCTTTGTTGTACTAGAGAAAAAAAGAGCGCAGAATTGTCGTGATTCTACGCTTTTTTTGCTGTTCGACATTAGCACATTATCAAAAATTTTAAATTTTGGTTAGACCCCAGCCATAAAATCAGGATGTCCGCTTAACTAAATGACATTGATGGCTGAACTGTTACGTTATTTTTTTCACCCGCACCATGCACTTGCTGCATGGTGTTGGAGTCAGAGCCAAAATGCCTACTTTGTGGCATTTTGTGTGCATCAATTGTTGCAATTGACACCAAATCATCATAAATCAATACGAAATCTGGCGTGGGTGTGAATTGTAACCTGTTACAAATTGTTTTTCTTGTAGCGATAAAATACCCTTGCTGTTTATTCATTTGGTGCGTATAATAAATTTTAGGAGATGAAATAAAATAAGCAACTATTAAAAAATAATTTATACATCTTGACTTATCTATTTTTGAACAGTTTCTAAGAGGTAATAATTATGGATTATAAAAGTATTTCGCAAAAAAAGAAAAGTACGATTTTAGAGAATGCGGTACTCACGCAATCTCCAGAGGAGGTTGCCGCATTGTACGTACAACTTGGACAGATTGAGAATACGGCGCGGGCATTGGGGCTTGCTTGCCGTTTTTCTGGTTTGGAGTATGTTAAGGTGCTTGTCGAGGGCGGCGCAAATTTTACATATGTACGGCTTGATGGAGAAATTAGCTATTATTTAATATATTACTGGCTGTCACCGCTGGAGATGAATAATATACTTCGCAGAGCATATTTTCTTGACAGAAGAGATGCATGTTTTACAAATACCGTCACTGTTGATGGGAAAAATGTTCCTGTTTTACCAATGGAACAGCGCGTTGAAATTGTAAAATATCTGTATCAATGTCGTGAAAAAGTGTGTCTTGACGCAGGAGAACTGCTTTATTATGCGATTATGAGCAACAGCAAACGAATCACAAGGATCCTTAAAGAGTACGGTGTAAAATTGTTGGATCAGCGAATTACAATGATTGCGGAAAATGGTCGCAGCTTTGAGTGGATGGAATTTTCTTCCATGCAGGAATACATGGGTGATGATGAATATATTGAGGTTCTTGGCAATCTCGCGAAGGAAATGAATGGGAGAACATTTCACTATACAGACTCCATTTATTGGGGAAATTACAATTCTTATCGCAAACAATTTCGGTTGTACAATCCTGACTTTTTTCGGTTTATTCTCACACACTTTAATCAAAAGAAGATGAATAAAGCGAAGATTATGAAAGGTGCAATCGATCAGAACAATGTAGTTTGCCTTGAAATCTGTGCAGAAAACGGTTGGCTTGACATGCCAAGAAAACGCGATGAAATGATAAAATATGCCTCTGAAAATGATAAAACAGAAGCTTCTGCGTGGCTGCTAGAGTATAAAAATCGCACTGCTAATTTTGCTTTAGAGCGCGAAAAAGCAGAAAAGAAAATGATGCGGGAATTGAATGCCAATCCAAATTCTGTCACGGAATTAAAGAAAGTTTGGGGCTTTGAAAAGCGCGAGGACGGTGCAATTAGAATTACACGTTACAAGGGCAAGAACACAGAAGTTATTGTTCCAGAAAAAATAGGGAACAGTACTGTGGTCGAAATAGGGGCGAGAGCGTTTTCTACAGAAGCATTACGATTAAGAGAAGAACAAGTTTTTCTCCGCATGGCAATCACTCGTATATCATTGCCTGAAACAATTACAGCGATTGGTGAACGCGCATTTTGCGGCTGTCATGCATTGACAGAAATCAATCTTCCTGACAAAGTGACTGTAATCGGAGAAAATGCATTTTCAAGATGCGAGTGTCTAAAGTCGATTGTGTTGCCTAACGGAATCACGGAAATTCGTGATTATACATTTAGTAGCTGTAAATCTTTGCAGAGTATGATAATTCTTGGAAATATTACTATGATTGGAAAACATGCATTTGATAGTTGTTCTACACTGGAAACTGTTGAAATTGCGGAAGGTGTTGCTGAAATAGGAATGCTTGCTTTCTGTAACTGCACTAATTTAAAATCAGTAGTACTGCCGCAATCTATTCGGAAGATTAAGAATTATACGCATAAAGGACAAGAGCCAGAGACAATTTTTTATAAAGATGTGGATGTGACAGCTACAGTCACACCAAAAAGCTATGCAGAAAAATATTGTCGGCGAAACAATATAAAATACTTTTATGCGCACGGACGCGAAAAGGAAATATGGTAGGGAGAAGATGAATCTTCTCCCTACTCGATTTATGGATTGACACCGAGTGCCTGCCAGCTTGAAGCGCCGATTAGAGGAAGTGCAAATTGCGTGTAGGCGGCTGATTCTGGAGTGTCAATATATTTTACTACATTGTAAATCATTTTTTGTGTTGTGACCTGACCATTTTCATCACAGTTAAACAGACCACAGGCAATCTTGTCTGAATTTTTCTCATATACGTTATCCACTGCTCTATGTACAATAAATCCTTTGATAAGTGGATTCTTTTCTGCAAGTTTGTATGCATAAGCAAATGAAGCTGCCTGTGTTGCCTCGTCAGAGGTCATAGAATTAAATAAAATCTCAGAGATAATAATGTATCGTACTTGTCCATTTGGTGCAAGGAAGGCTGGCTGACTTAAATAGGAGGTAAATACTTCCATATTTTGCGGATTGATCATCTTTGTATTTGGTGTGTGATCAATTAGGTTCAGCCTTTTATAATTGGTTGGCATATTCCAGAATTTTGCTGCCGTAAGTGGAACTGGATGTGGATGCCATGCAACGCCCCAATCAATATTTCCATGAGAAACAACATCTGTGTTAAATGCATCTATAAATTTTCTAGCTCCATATTGGTTTTTCGTTCCGTCTTCCCAATTCCATCTTTGGTCTACACAGGTTAAAACTCTAGCATTTGCATTTTCACTCTTAATCGTGTTATAGCACATGCGGAATGCTTTCTCATACTCATGAGAGAAATTTGTTACATTGTAATTTCCCGCAAAATACCAAGGATTATTGTTGTTGACCTCGTTCCCAATTGCCCAGTTGGAGATAAGGCCAGTTGCTGGATTGCTATAACGGGATGCAAGGAAGGACATAAGCGCTTGAATATACTCTGCGCCCTGTTGTTCATCTGTATTGAATGCATAGTGTCTGTATCCGTTCACACGTCCAGAAGGCTTTACTGTAAATGCGGTTTCTGGGTGAAAATAGTTGACAATATTCATTGTAACTTCAACATTTTGTGTGGCAAAGATGCCCATAATTAGGTCATATTCTGCCACAATCGTCTGGTTGAAAACATAATCTTTTCCATTGTAAGTATAAGGAAGCGCGGGACCAGGTTGGAAAAACCTGTCAATTGCCAACTCATAACTAACATGCTGTATACCAAGATCTGGAATTGCAACAATTGCATTGTTGTCCGCTGTAATTCCTTTAATGGATGTGGTTACAGGGTTAGGTGCTGTATGTGTGGCAATAGCTTCTGGATTTGTAATATAAAATTGTTGACTAACAGGAACAAACGTTCCGCCTTGCGGTGCTGCCACAATAAATTTTGAACAGAGTTTGGAGTTGACAGTTCCATGATCGAGAGTTGTCACAAATGTAACGACAGGTGCATTGACGGCTACTGCACAGAAATCACTTCTTCCCTTAATATCATTTTGGTATTGTTTCATCTCAAAAAGATACAGATTTCCATCATCACTCGTCACGCCAGACACTGTGGCAACGACTGTTATCTGATTATCACCGCTGATAATACATTGGTTGATCGTTGCTGTTCCAGCAGCGGCTGCGGTCATAGACATAAAACATACAAAGACCATGCAGAGTGCTGCCCAGAAAGTAATTTTTTTCTTCATTCGATACCTCCACATAAAAATAATACAGTATAAGAAGCAGCATTTGCTTCTTATAATATAACTTGTTTCTGAATACAAAGATTATAGCATTTCACTCATTGATTTGCAAGCGTCAAAAATCTGCCGATAGCTTCTATTTCTTCCGAAAATAGGTCATAAATGCATTGCCATTTTGTCGGAACAAGTTGGTTGCATCATTCATTCCTATTTTATAGACAGTTCCTGTCTCTGGATTCATGACAACAACATTTAACTCATTAAAGCCAATGACAAGCATTGCGCGGTCATTTTCAAGAGAGACTAGAACTGGTATATCCTGATTGACATAATATAATATGGCATCGAGACTGACCCCTGTCAAATCAAGCGCTGTGACATCATTTAAGTTTTCTTCCAATATTTGTTTGATAGTTTTTCCATTGTCAAGCATGGGTTGTACGTTTTTGATGCTGCCGCAAAATTCAAGGATTGTCTCAAGACAAACTGCCAGATCGGTACTTCCTTCTGTCTTTTGTTTTCCAGTGATTGCCATAATCTGATTTCTAATACTTCTTGTAGTTCGCTTCCAAATATAATCTCCGTTTTGATTGACGACCGTTCCGCTAATGTTGTATGCCAGATTGATCGCCTCTGACTCATGCGTGAACGTTCCATCAATTCCATATCGACCATAGACATAATAGCGGCTAATTGGATTTTCTATTGTTACAACAAGTTCGCGGGAACCTTCAAACAGTACTTGAAGCGGATTTGTGTTCTTGAGCTTTTTTGTTTCTATCGCGTTTTTTAGTACCAACTGCACTATTTTTTGATAGGTCTGCGTGACAACAACTTCAGAGGAATTGTATCCACTTTCATCCACTAGATTATTTACAATCTGGTCACTAGATGTATTGTTGTAGCTTCCGTCTTCATTTTTCGCCACGCGCGTAAGCGTGATAAGATTGTTTTCAATGGAGGCGTCGGTGACATAAATACCTTCCCGCTGATAGGTTTTTAAAACTTTTCCCCGTTCATCTTGAATATAAACTGTATTCATTGGAAAGGTTACAGAGCCTGAAAAATCAATGCTGATATCCTCATATCGCGCTACACCATAAATTAAATCTTCACCGATAAATCCAAGTGGCAGCATTCGGTTTTCGCCAGAAGTACAAATCTCTTGCCGCTCTCCTGTATTCAGATTCATTAGGATTAGTTTTGTGCAATTGTACGCGTCAGCAGAATTTTGCCATACAAGCATTTTGTTGGTGTTTGACACCTCAAAACTTCCCTGTTGCAGATTGCCTGCAATTTCCTCACAGGTTAGATTGAGCAGATTAATTGCAAGGATCGATCCGTCCAGATAGATATAGAAAACACTATTTCTGTTGATAAAAGAAAGTTGTTCCATATCTGTTTTTAATGTTGCATACGCCTTGTTATATGGGATGAAAATCAGTTCTTCCACGGTGTTGAGCATTCCATTGTACTCACAAACCTGCACGCCAATGTTGCCCTCATGCTTTCCTCGATTCATATAGCCATAGACCATAAATCGAACATTTTCTGTCTCGTCTACACTTAAAATCTTAATATCATGATTGTCATAGTTACTTCTGGGATCATTTCCGTCATAAAAACTAAAAAGATATGCAATTTTTTTATCTGCTGCATGGTAACAAAACAGTTGATTTTCATTTACAAATGCAAGGTTTGATCCGCCGTCACTCTCCATCATCTGCACATTGGCATCTCGAATTCCAAGCATAATTTTGCTGCCGCCGTACACATCTGCTTCTGGGTCAAAAAGCTGATTCATGCTGCGCTCATAATCCAACAGATAGGTCCTGTCAGGCGTATAGCGAATCCGATAAAATTCCACAACATTGTATTGATATTTTTTTCTGCTCTCCACTGTCTGAACCCTGTAATTCATGCGGATAGATGCAGTCTGTTCTTCAATCTCACTGACAATAATTTGTGGTTCTGTAATCTGGCTAATATTTAAATCTGCCCAAGTAATCTGTTTTAAATTGCAATGAATATCCACGTGGCTTAGGGTTGTGTTGTCACCCTTAGCGTTTGATTCCAGATACGTTATGAGATCTTTTGCCTGCTCCTTGTCAAAAGTTTTATCGTGAAACTCTTTTACAAATGTCAATTTTTCATAGGTGTTGTATCCGCCATCAATAATGCGTGTATAGTATCGCAAGGTTTCATTTCCGACTTTGAGCATTAAAATCCAATTGTACTCCACATGTGGCTCAATTAGATCCTTGATTGTGACAGTGGCCTGTATGCGGTCTTCGCTTTCTTTAAAATTGTTTACTCTTGTACGTTCGACTAAGCGTGTCCCATCAATGCTTCTGACTTCAAAAGAAATTTCCTGAATCGTATTTTTATATTTGTCAATGACAAAGGTCAGTGCGCGGCCAGTTTCAAGCGGTGTGATTGTATCTCGAAAAAAGCTTCCATCCATCTCCTGTTTTAGTCCGTGCAGATAATTATAAGTAATGCCTTTCGTTGTGATATGAACCAGCGGAAGGGAGGCCTGTGTCATACTGGTAGTCAGCTCTTTATTTCCCTGATTGTAAATACTGCTGCTCACAAAGAGCGTGATCACAAAAACTATGATACAGACAGTTAATTTGCCAATGAATTTTTTCATAATTAAAACTCCATATTTTTTACCGTTCCTTATTGACTGCAATTCACACCCTGACATTTTTGGAAGAAATTAAGACTTTTTAAAGTGTGAACTGCAGCATTTTTGCACACAAAATGCTAAAGGACAAGCATTTTGGCGCATAATTCCTACTACTTTGGCAGTGTCTGAACAGTAACTCTTATTGATCTTCCAAAAGTGTTTGAAGTGTAGGGTGAATTTGCAAAAACGTTTCTAGCGCAATGAGCGACTGTTGTGTTTTTGACCCTGCATGGTATTTTATATGGTCTTTTTTTACTGCCCGTATTAAAATATTTTTTGGGGTATGCTCCATATCAATAAATTCAAGAATCTGTGTATCATATCCGTGTTCTTCTAGCAATTCTGCGCGTACTGCGTCTGTGATTAACGCGGCCATGCGCTCCTTTATCAGTCCATATTTCAATAGTGGTTTGAGCGTATCACAGGAGATTTGTCGGTTTAGTTCATGCTGACAGCACGGCACAGATAAGATAACCCGCGCATTCCATTTTATCGCTCTGGCTAGTGCATAGTCTGTCGCTGTGTCGCAGGCATGTAGAGTCACAACCATATCCACAGTTTCTGTATTTTCGTAAGAACCAATATCTCCTACTTGAAATTTTAACCCTTCATATCCCAAATTATCCGCAAGCGCCTGACAGTGTATGATTACGTCCTCTTTTAAATCAAGTCCAACAATACGGACAGGATATTGGTGCATTACTTTTAGATAATAATACAGTGCAAACGTTAGATAAGATTTTCCACAGCCAAAATCAATAATTTTTAGTGGTTGATCGTTCTTTTGTGGCAGATAAGATAAAATATCCTGCACAAATTCAAGGTATCTGTTAATCTGGCGGAATTTATCATATTTAGCCTTGATAACATTTCCTTCCGGCGACTGTACACCGAGCGCCACCAGAAAAGGCACGGGTTCATTTTGTGGCAGAATATATTGCTTTTGTTTGTTGTGTGAAAAATCCTTTTGTTGGTTTTTTGCCTGTTCCTCCGGCGTTTTTTGACGTTCCTTTATGGTCTGCCTTCCTTTTTTGCTCACAAGCACAGTTAACTTATGGCGCTCTGTCTCGACCTCAAGCTGTTTGAAATCTTCGGTCAAGGAAGCGATAAGCAGGTCTGGGAGTGCATCAGGAGTTAAATTCTGGTGATATGCCTTTGTCCCTACAAACCGCTCCGCCTGGTATAAAAGCTCCTCCTTTTTGAGCACCGGCCGTATGCGAAGCTTTTGTATCTTCTCCCGATTGCGGGGATTGCTGGCTGTCGCGCACAGGATTCTTTCCTTATTATTAATATAATCTGTCAATCGTTGTCTCAAATTATCCATAGACGATATTGTAACATGAAATATTATGCATTGAAAGCTTTTTTATTGAAAATATTGTTATAATTCAGCCTCAGGATTTTGCATTTACTGCAAAGTCTATGAAATAACGTAGTAGTTGAGATGCATCAAGCCACCACGAAGTGGTTTTGCATGGCTTGATGCTTGTAACAGGAAGCTGAAAGCTAAACTGTTACAAAATATTTTAGAATAAGTATTGACATTTTTCTCCAAATGTATTATTGTATTAGTGTATTAAATAATTGATACACGGAATTTATGCTAAGATTTCATGTATTTTTATGCGCACCGACGCAGAAAGGAAATATGTAGTGAAAGCTGCCCGCGTCCGGCGCGCGAGTAGGGAGAAGATGAATCTTTTCTACTCGATTAAATTCTAAGAGCAATGAAAAGGAGGAAATTTATGGCATGGCAAATGAGTTCTGACCGCCCGATATATACACAATTGTATGACAAGATTTTAATTCGTATTGTGTGCGGAATTTACAAGGCTGGTAATCGCCTGCCAAGTGTCAGGGAGTTGGCTGCGGAGGCAAATGTGAATCCAAACACAATGCAGCGAGCATTTACGGAGCTAGAACACAGCGGGTTGATTGTGACGCAGCGAAACAGCGGCCGCGTCGTGACGGAAGACCAGTTGAAAATAGAGAATGCCAGACACCAGTTGGCGCTGACACAGATTAATACTTTTTTCGCAAACATGCGAGAACTCGGATATAACGATCAGGAAATTATGGCGCTGATTCAAAGTATTGTTAAGGAATAAAATCAAGAACCAAAATGAGGGAGGGAAAGATTGTGAACGAAAATAACAGTATTGCATATACGCAGCAAGATGGCACACAAAGCGATAACACGCAGAGCACTTCTGTATATATATCAGATAATCTGGTGACTGCACAGGAAACCCAGACGCAAAATAATTTGTTGCAAAACGATGAGAATGCATCGCACACGACAGTTAATTTGCAGAAAGATTTTGTGCAGAGTGATGGAAACACAATGCAGATGTTAGAAAAGGAGCCTTTGGAGAGCGCACAGAATCCTTATGCAAACAACACGCCACTTTTACAGTTAAATGACTTATGCAAGCGCTATCCTGGCATGGGGAATTATATGTCTGTCTTTCATATGAATCTAACAATTTTAAGAGGAAGAATTATCGGGCTGTTAGGACCCAATGGCTGTGGAAAGACCACTTTGATCAAGATGATTAATGGACTTTTGGCGCCGACAAGTGGAACCGTTTTAATTAATGGTATGGAACCATGTCCTGCGACCAAGAGAGTTATCTCTTATCTGCCGGAGCGCACTTATCTGGATAATAGTATGAAAGTTTCTCAGATGGTGGAGTATTTTGCTGATTTTTATGAAGATTTCTCGACGGAAAAGGCATATAATATGCTGGGTGCGCTTGGCATTAGTTCCAGTGCGCGTTTAAAGACGCTCTCTAAGGGTACCAAAGAGAAAGTACAACTGATTCTTGTCATGAGCAGACAGGCAGATCTCTATATCCTTGACGAGCCAATTGCAGGTGTTGACCCTGCTGCAAGGGATTATATTTTGCGCACAATTATTACGAACTACAATCCTGGTTCCACAATTATTTTATCAACACATTTGATTTCTGACATAGAAAATATCCTAGATGATGTGATTTTTATGAAAAATGGTTCGCTTATGTTGTATACATCTGTCGATTCTATCAGGAGCCAGATGGGAAAATCGGTAGATACTTACTTCAGGGAGGTGTACGCATGTTAGGGAAACTATTAAAATATGAATGGAGAGGACTTCGACTTCCATTTTTGATTATGTTGATTGTTTTGGCGGGAACGACAACTTTGACTTGCGGGGTTATTTTTACCATCAACCCCAAATTTGATGAGACGATTGTAGGATATTCTTTAATGGCGCTAATGCTCTCTATATTTTTGTATTATTTTGGCATTATTGGTTGTTCTCTTGGAACATCGCTGATTGTTGTGATTCGTTTTTATAAAACCTGTTACACAGACCAAGGGTATTTGACCCATACGCTTCCTGTGTCTTCAAAGCAGTTGTTAAATATGAAGATTCTTGCAGCGATTGCAGCAAATTTATTAATGATTGTAGCGATTATCGCCAGTGTTTTTATTATTGTCCAGGTAGGATTACATCATATTTTTTCTTTTGTGCCAGACTATATGGAGTATACCTATGATGAATTTTACAGAGAGTTTATCGAGGTATTTTCCAATGCATTTCGTGATTTTGAAGATGAGCTTGGCATAAGTTTTGGTTTGTATTTTGCATACTTAATTGTATATGGTCTCATTTCATTAATTGCCAATATTATAACAGTGTTTGGCTGTGTATCCTTGGGGCAGCTCTTTACAAAACATCGAATTGTGGGAGCGATTGCAGCATATTTTATTGTGCAGTTTATCCTTCAAATTTTGGGATATTTCACTGCGATACCAATGTACAGCCGAATGTTAAGGGGGGCTTATCATGATGATATCACAGTATTTAGAGTTATGTCACCAACTATGAATATGACGTTGCTTATAGTGGTCATTGTGGCAGTCATTATGTATTTTATCAATCTTCATATGATGACAAAAAAACTAAATTTGGAATAGTATAAGAAACCAAAATACGTAATCGAGTAGGGAAAATGAGACTTCCCTACTCGATTGCAAGGAGTTATTCTATTTTTCGCATTAATTCAAGCCGCTCATGCAGACGCTGAATCGTGTTGAGTCGCAGAGTGTCTGTAATCAAATGTCCAGATGCGTAATAACTGACACAGATATCATTTTTTAGTGTTTCCCAGTTGTTGCCTTCTGGTTTTGCTTCTGTCTGGGGTAAGGTAAGCAGTCCCTTAGAGTCAAGTACGCGCATAAGCTGACGCACAGTGCCAAGACTTCCGTCAATAATATGAACATGCGGTGGCATCAACGCCTGAAAAGTATCTTTAAAATAATTAAAATGGGTACAACCAAGCACCAACTCTCCATACTGTTCCAATGCGTAGCCAGTGAATCGTTCCTGTAAGTATGCAGTCACTTGATCGGATACAAATTCTCCGCATTCAGCAAACTCTACAAGTCCAGGCAGTTCCACTAAATCAACCAGATGTGCATCATCCACGCGCTCCACAAGTTTTTGCAGTTTTTTTTCATGGACGGTCAGCGGCGTTGCAACTACCATCACACGCTTTCCGGCGCTTTCTTTCACGGCTGGTTTTACTGCTGGCTCTATTCCTATAATTGGAAAGAAGGGATAACGTTCTCGCATTAGCTCCGCTGCCACTGCAGTTGCTGTATTGCATGCAATTAATATTATCTTGCAATTGTGTGATATCATAAACTGTATCACCTCGTCCACATAGGAGATAACCTGTTCTCTACTTTTTGTTCCATATGGAACATGGTCCGTATCTGCATAAAATAAAAAATTCTCCTGTGGCATCAACACCATTGCCTGGTGGAGAAGGGTCAGTCCTCCAATTCCAGAATCAAAAATACCAATATTCATATCAAATTCCCCTGCGCATAGAAAGACCCGCAAATCCTTGTAGATCTGCGGGCGTTATTGAGAGAGCGAATAGCGAGTCAAACTCGCATACGATGTAAGTAAATTAAAATAAAGTGTAATTTTTTCTAATTTTATAACTCTATAAAAAATTTTCTAAAAATAAAAGCTTATAATTGCGCCAATTCCTTGCAATTACAGGCTTTTATGAGAGCGATAGACGGGGCTCGAACCCGCGGTCTCGACCTTGGCAAGGTCGCGCGTTACCAACTACGCCACTATCGCAAATATAGTCTTCTCTTGTATTGGACTTTTTATATATTACATGAAGCAAAGTATTTTGTCAACTGTTTTTTTAGAAAATTATTAAATATTGAACTGTAACTAAATATTTACATTCGCGTAAAGCGGGTGATGGGAATCGAACCCACGTATCCAGCTTGGAAGGCTGGTGTTCTACCATTGAACTACACCCGCACAATGCCCAGAGCCGGAATCGAACCAGCGACACGAGGATTTTCAGTCCTCTGCTCTACCGACTGAGCTATCTGGGCATTTAACGAGTTTTAGTATACACTACCATAATATAATTGTCAATATATTTTTTTTATTTCTCAGTGTAGGAGTTACAGTTCAGCCTTGTCGAACTGTAACGCATCAAGCCATGCAAAATCGCTTCGCGATGGCTTGATGCATCTTAACCACTACGACTTTTTACGTGGCTTGTAAAGCCATAATTTACAGCGTAGTGCAAAGTCCTAAGCTGAACTGTTGTTACAATTTACAACCACGCCAGATTTCGTATTCATTTATGATGATTTGGTGTGAATTGCAACAATTGATGTACACAAAATGCCACAAGGAAGGCATTTTGGTGCGGGTGTGAAAAGTAATGAACTGTTATGTATAGGAATTATGAAGTTAAAAATATACTCTGGCAAATTCATATAATTCATGTTATAATAGCGAGAATATAAAATTGTTCCAAAATCTATAAGGAACATTTGCTTAAGGAACTGTTCAGAAATAACTTGTGACTATGACAAAGCCTAAACAAATGGACTGAGGATTGAAGTATGTATAATCTGTTTGAACCTGGAGATTTGTTAAATTCTCCCTATGAGGCATTTCTCTTTGATACAGAAAAAAACGGTTTTCCTGTGCGGTCACACTGGCATCATTATATGGAGATTATTTTGATGGTGGAGGGAACCGCACTTGTTGAGAATGATGAGAAAAAATATCTTTTGCATCCTGGTGATATGGCGGCTCTCCCGCCCAAAAGCATCCATGCAATCTGTCATGAAGCGGGAAACGAGGAGCACTTGCTTTACTATGTCATTAAGTTTGATTTAAATCGTTTTCGGGAAAATATTGGGTATGTGCCACAGTTGAAAAGTGCGGTTTTGCAGGCGATGGAAAATTCAGATGTCTCGTTCTTTTTTTCTGCAAAAGAGCTTGCAGGTTTTCCAGTTATGGAGTTTGTCAATGGATGTGTGAAAGAAGCACAATCTATGCATTATGGTTACTATATGATTATGTACTCCTATCTCAATTGCATTCTTGTCAATATGTTGCGTATCTGGCGCAGACGTGGATTTACGCCTTCATATGAGGTTTCCGCGCCTTCTGGCAGATCTATTGAGACGATTACGGAATATATTGACGCGCACTCTGATCAGCCGCTAAAGGTGGAGCAGCTCGCAATTCGCTGTAATATGAGCTACTCCTTTTTTGCCAAACAATTTCGTCAAATTTACGGCCGTTCTTGCAAGGAATACATTGAATATATTCGTGTTATCAAGACAGAGGATATGCTGTTGTATACAGATTATGATATGACATATATCAGTCAGGCTGCGGGGTTTTCTGACTGTAGTCATATGATCAAAACGTTTCGGAAATATAAAAACATTACGCCAAAACAGTTTCGGATGCAGAATACCAAAAATTCCCGCAGCGCCGCATCACATTCAAAATGTGCCTTGCAGTAAATCCAGTAGTTCTTCTTTGTTCATACTGCCAAGTTGTCTAAGCTCACCGCTTATAACTTGCTCTGCCAAGTTGCGTTTTGTCTCCGCAACTTGAGTTTTTTCTCGATACTGTGTCTTACAATCAGTTTGTACACAGTTGCTTTCTTGGTTTGTCCAATGCAGTGTGCTCTATCTGTCGCCTGATTTTGCGCGGCGATATTCCACCACGGATCATAGTGGATAACGACATCTGCACCCGTCAGATTGAGGTCGGCACCACCCGCTTTTAGGGAGATTAAAAATACTGAAATTTCGTAATTAGTTCCAGCATGGATGTAAACTGAGAGAACAGGAGTATTTTGTGACCGCTTAATAAAGGGACCGACCATTCTTTACAGAAATATCTCTTTTTTTCCTTCTCGACTAAACAATCCCATCCAGATATCTTTTAGAAAATAGTTTAAACAAAGAGACTGTTTGGAGCATATTGAACCCCTTTTTTCGACTTGCCGCTTGATAGATGGAATGTCGTTTTGTTATTAAGATTACACGCGATGTTAAATGCAGAGCCATTTATAGCAATCAGGGAATATTTTCCTTTGGATAGGTTTGTTGCAAACCAGAGCTGAACTGTTACTATATTTGAGTTAGGGTACACTTTAATCTTTAATCTATAGCTTAACTAAATGACATTGATTCACACCCACGCCAGATTTCATATTCATTTATGATGATTTGGTGTGAATCGCAACAATTGATGCATACAAAATGCCACAAAGCAGGTATTTTGGCGCTGAATCCGACATCATGCAGCAAGTGCAGGGTGCGGGTGTGAAAAGTAACAGTAAAAAGGAAGATATTGTTACAATTCAGCCTCAGGACTTTGGATTTATTGCAAAGTCCGTGAAATAACGTAGTGGCTAAGATGCATCAAGCCACCACGAAGTGGTTTTGCATGGCTTGATGCTTGTAACAGGAAGCCGAAGGCTGAACTGTTACAAGATATTATAAAAGTCTATTAAAAAATGTAGGAAAAAAGTATTTTCTATGTTATTATTATGATAGTAATTCGCAAATGAAAGATTATATAATGATAAAATTCTGCTGACACTCGGTATAAAAGATAGCTTTTGCAAGCTCCTAAAAGTTTTTATAGAGTGCTTAGTGACTTGGAGGTTTGATATGAAATTAACATTTGGCAGTAGCAAAAAGGGTGATGTTGCGGAGGCACTAAAAAATATTTCATCTCCTGTGGCATTGTTTTTTACTGTTGCAGACGAGAAAATGCTTGAGCACACTGCAATAGAAATAGAAAAAGTTTTTCCGAATATACCATCTATTGGAGGAGTTGGTCAGGCGTATTTGGACAAACAGTTTTTTGATGCAGGTGTCACTGTGATTGCAATGAAAGATGATATAAAAGTTGTGGCAGATGTTTTGGAACAAGCCTCCGTGATGCCAATGAAATATATTAGACGGTTGGAGAACGCTGCGAAGACAGTAGGCGGTGAGCGGGGAAAAACAGCTTGCTTTGATATCTGTTCCGCAGGGGCAGACGTGCGCGCCGTCACAACACTGTCAAATTATCTTTGTCGCGCAGGGTACGATCTTGCAGGGGGGACAAGCAATTCGTCTGCAGTCGCGTGCAATGGAAAGGTTTATCAGGATGCATGTGCTTTTTTCCTCTTTAAAAATCTTCGGGGAAAGATAAAATCCTACAAGGAAAATATCTATGTTCATCCACAGGTAAATGACAAGCAATTTATGGTGACTGACGCCGATCCAAAGTCCTATAAAATTCGCACATTGGAGAATATTTCTGCGGAGAAAGTGTACACGTCCGAACTTGGAATTAGCAGGGACAAAATCACGACGCAGACCTTTAAAAATCCCTTTGGACATGTCTGCGATTCTGATACATATATTGTCTCTATAAAGGGTGTGGAGGCAGATGGCAGCATCACAACATTTCGACCAGCAAATAAAATGGATTTCCTAACCATACTGAATATGGGCGACTATAAAGCGGTAGTACAGGATACCATTGCGCAGATTCGACAGGATTTGGGAAACGCATCGGCAGTGCTTTCTGTCAATTGCCTGTTTCGGTATATTATGTTTAATGATGACCACTATTGGGACAACTATCTTGTGGATATGTGTCGCAGTTTTTCACATGCTGGCATGGTAGGCGTTGGCGAACATTACAATACACAGTTTGTAAATCAGACAATGTGCTGTCTGGCATTTGAGTAGGGGGAATACACATTGAGATTATTTAAAGATAGAAAAACAATAAAAGCGGTAGACAATGCACAGGAGAATGGGGCAAAATTTGACAAATATCCGTTAGATTATGCGTTGAAAAGCGCCTGTCAGGTGGTGGACGAATTGGCAGGTGATGTCTTCCAGACAACACAGAAGATGCGTTATGCAAACGAACAGCTTGTTGGATTACAAAATGATATTATAGGATTGCGTGACGATATTAATGCTATGGATGATGGATTTTCGGAAATCACAACTGCGGCTGACCGATTTAATGATGTGGAGACAGAGATTGATCAGTCTGTGGCAGATGCACAGCGTCAGATGGAGCGTCTGCGGCAGGATGCTGGTTCTGTAAAAGAGAATTTTCGCAATATGTCAGAAACATTTAATTCGTTACAACAGGCACTTGATAAAATTAGAAATAGTTTATTTGGTATTGCTGAGATTGCGGATCAGACTGATCTTCTTGCCCTGAATGCAAGTATTGAGGCGGCACGTGCTGGAGAGCAGGGAAAAGGATTTGCAGTGGTTGCGGAGGAAGTTGGAAAACTGGCAAAAATGAGTCAGGATATGGTTGATGGCATTCATGCAAGTGTTGCGGAAGTGGAGCAGAAAAGCAAGGAGTTGAACCAATTTATACAGGCATCGGATGAAGCGGTACTTGGCAGTATCCAAAGTATGGAGGAGACAGGCAGGTACTTTGATGATATCAAGGAACGTGCTTCAGGGACAGCCGCAGTTCGCACAGCGATTGACCATGCTGTAGAACAAAATCGCGCATATGTAAAAATGGTTCAAGATTCGCTTATGTCTACAGCAGGTATCTACACTGATATAATAGATAAAATGGATATTGATAACAGTAAAAAAGGTGTTCTGATGGAGGCATTTCAGCATACTATCGAACAGGCGATTGCCATGGTGGGGGAACTGCCATAGGAAAGGAAGATGCTGCATGTATGAAAATAAACCAGCACTAGGCTATCAGAATTTTGAGGAAGTGCGTATCGGGCATATTTTCTATATTGACAAAACCGATTTTATTAGGGAATGGTGGGAAAATGCAGATAAGGTTACTTTGATTACTCGTCCACGCAGATTTGGAAAAACGCTTAACATGAGTATGATTGAATGTTTTTTCTCCAATAGATATGCAGGCAGGAGCGACTTGTTTGAGGGGCTTTCTATTTGGGAAGATGTGCGTGAGGGAAAATGTGTTTCTGAGAGCTATAAGGATTTGCAGGGGACTTTTCCGGTAATATTTTTGAGTTTTGCAAATGTCAAAGCAACGAAGTATGCAGATATGGAGTATAAGATTACAAAGATAATTGCTGATTTATACGAAAAGAACACTTATTTACTTACAGGAAATCTGTTAAGCCAGACAGAAAAAGAGTATTATAAAGGTATAAAACCTGGAATTGGTGCAGCAGTGGCAGCAGATGCAGTCAGAACACTGGCAGACTTTTTGCAGCGCTATTATGATAAAAAAGTTATTATTCTTCTCGATGAATATGACACGCCAATGCAGGAGGCGTGGCTATCAGATTATTGGAATGAGGCAGTTGAATTTTTTCGGGGATTTTTTAATTCTACATTTAAGACAAATGATTCTTTAGAACGTGGCTTAATTACAGGAATTACAAGAATATCAAAAGAGTCTGTATTCTCTGATTTAAATAATCTTGTTGTGATTACAACAACATCAAAAGATTATGCAACAGCGTTTGGCTTCACAGAGGAGGAAGTATTTCAGGCGCTTGAAAATGCGGGACTTGGCAAGGAACAGCAGGGTGTAAAAGCATGGTACGATGGTTTTTCTTTTGGGGAACATACAGATATTTATAATCCTTGGTCAATTGCTTCTTTTATAAAAAATAATGGAAGATATCAGGCATATTGGTCAAATACAAGTGGAAATGGGCTTGTAAATACATTGATTCAGGGCGGAAATCACATGGTTAAATCTGCGATGGAAGATTTGTTGGCGGGTAGATCATTGGTGGTTCCACTCGATGAGCAAATTATTTTTAACCAGTTAGATGAGGATGCAAATGCTATTTGGAGTCTGCTTCTTGCAACAGGTTATTTAAGGGTATTAAAGACAGAACCAAATGATCGGGACCTAGAGATAACATCAGGGGTTTATGAACGGTATCGACTTGCAATCACAAATTTAGAAGTAAAGAGAATGTTTCAGCAAATGATTAAAAATTGGTTTCAAGGCAGTGTAGAACCATACTACAATGAATTTATCAATGCGTTGCTAAGCGATAATGTGAGGAAAATGAACACCTTCATGAACAAAGTTGCACTCAATACATTCAGTACATTTGATACTGGAACAAAACCTTCAAAACAGGCGGAGCCAGAGCGCTTTTATCACGGCTTTGTACTTGGTATGGTGGTAAACTTGTCAGATACTTATAAAGTCCGTTCCAATCGAGAGAGTGGTTTTGGCCGCTATGATGTGATGTTGGAATCTTATGATAAAACGAAAAAAGCATTTATATTTGAATTTAAAGTGCTTGATCCTGATGAGGATGAAGTGACATTGGAGGATACGATTGCGAGTGCCCATCGCCAAATGAATGAGAAACAATATGAGGCAGAACTGATTACACAAGGCTTTAATCCCCAACGGATACGAAAGTATGGTTTTGCGTTTCAGGGGAAGGAATGTTTGATTGGTTGAATATTATATTTGTTAATAAGATTTGGATTAAAACTTTACAAGGTCTGTAAAAAAGATACAATTAGGAATATTAAATTTGAGGAGGGAAAATAGTATGAACTATATTAATTTTACAAGGAAAATACGCCGATTTCTTGCGGCTGGCGCAGCGGCGGCGATGCTTTTTACAGGGGTGTGGAATGATACAGGAAGTGCATTGTTGGTACATGCGGAGGAGGAGACAAAGGGCAGCTTAAATGTAGCATATCACACACAGGCAGAGATTAGCGCACGCATAAAAAATGATGGGGTGACACAAGAGGACCCACTAAATTATGTGGTAGATCCATCATTTGCACCTCCATATGACAATGCAGGTGTTCTGGCTCCCGATACGCTTAACAATGCTATGAAGATGATGAATCAGATTCGTTATATTGCGGGTTTGCAGGATAATGTAACACTCAATGAGGAATACAACCGAAAAGCGCAGGCAGCAGCATATGTAAACTTATTAAATAGGAATTTAAGCCATTATCCTACGAAACCTGCTGGAATGGCGGACAGTATGTATGATTTGGGACGGAATGGTGCTTCTAGCTCCAATATTGCTATGGCTTCGTGGAAATGCTCTTTAAATTGGACGATTGTACAGGGTTGGATGGAAGATGGAGACGCTAGCAATATAGATAGAGTAGGACATCGGCGCTGGATTTTAAATCCTTCCATGGGTCAGACAGGATTTGGAGCAGTATATGGTCCAGGGGGTACGTATTCTGCATTGTACTGTTTTGACAGAACCCGTTCTGCATCGGAAACACAAGTGGCATGGCCAGCACAAAATATGCCAGTTGGATATTTTAATAAGATTTTTCCTTGGAGTATTTCTATGGGGACCAATGTGGATAAGAATGCAGTTCGTGTCACATTAAAACGTGTAAATGACGGCAAGATATGGAATTTCTCAGCGGGTGCTTCCAATGGATACTTTAATGTGGATAATGGTGGATATGGACAGACTGGATGCATTATTTTCCGCCCGGAGGGGATTACAGGATATCAGGCAGGAGACATCTTCGAGGTATCTATTACTGGAAGTGGAATAAATTTGACTTATCACGTTAACTTTTTTGATCCAGATAATGTTACACCAGAAGAGAACATTGTCAATATAGACTGGGCGGTAGCGAATACCCTGCTTGATACAGTACCAGATGGCGGTGCTACGGATATATTAACCGGCTGTAAATTTACAGTGCCAGCAGAGACCGTGAACAAAATTGCAGGCAGAAATATTTTATGTGCTTTCCATATGGATAGTGACATTGTGATTGGCATAGCAGGAACAACTGTGCAGCGGACACAAGCTTCTTGGAATATTGCAGTTACGTACAAATCATTTATTCCAGAAGCGTTATCCGCTCAGATAAAGAAAGATGCAACTGCGACGCGAACAATCAATCTGGAATCGAACGGTACCCTTCCTGCATCTGTGAATTTGCATATTGGATGGGGAACACAGCAAGCAGGCAAACAGGCAGTTCTTTATGGTTATGACGAAGCGACAGGAACTTTGTTTGAGGCCGGACGCTTTACTATTACAGAGAATGGCCAGTCTATGTTTTCGGTGAACAGCAATGGGCATTATATTGGAGTTGTAAAATAAAAGAGTGTAAGGAAAAGGTGAAATGAAGCCGCTGAGGAATCAGCGGCTGTTTTTGTTATATACAGATCTGTATGAAAATAAACTACCAAGGTGGCATACAGATATATAAGATGTAGGAAAAATGTTTGCTGATCAAATGTACTATAAAAAATATTTGCTAAAAAAAAGATCTTACATGTGATTATGATTTTTCTCATTGGCCAATTATGTCCCTTGTTTAGCTCTAACACACAGAACGGAGATATATAATAATAGATGCAATATTAAACATCTTAAATTTATATGCAGCCATAGTTTTGCATTACCTTTTAAAATTGCCATTTGCAGTGCTTATCATTTTTTAATATTATTTGTATTTATTGGGTTAAAAATAATATTATTTTTAGGTCGGTGGATTATCATATCATTATTTTTAAGCCTATTAAAGTATATCATTTACTTTTTGCAATTGCTCGCATTTACGATTGCCAAGAAAAGTACAAAACATCGTAATAAAATTGAGAATTTTGATGAGGCTTTAAATACATTTGGGATGAAATTGACTGAATGGCAGGAACAATTGAAAGTGAAAGGACCAGAAAGTGGCAAAAAGATAAGGATTTAAGGATTTTTTATTCTTTTATTTTTAACTTTAGTTTTTATTATTGTACCTCATTGTATGGAAAAGTCATTGTCAGGAAATGCAAAGGTAATCTGTGGTAGAATTAATGAAGTTAGCAATAAGATTTTAGGTGATTTTCAAAGTTATGCAGATTAATATTACATTCCAGTTATAAAAGAAAAAGATGATTTGGAAAACGTCAGTACGGCTGCTACAGACTCAAAACCTGATGACGGGTATCAATACATCTTGCATTTGAACAGTGAAGGATATTATGGTGCAAATTTGCGCAGTTCTCCCGAGAAAACGAATACAAATGTCCTTACAGCTGTCTCTGGAGAGGATGAACTGATTTATGAAAACGAAATTGTAAATGATGGTACCATTACTTGGATAAAAGTCAGCACAGAAAAGTTCTCAGAAGCATGGATTAGTAAAAAGCTGATTCGAGAGGAAGATTTAAAGGAGGCGGAAATAGAGTAATGGATTTTGTCAGTCGATAGAAGGAGATTTCTAACAGATAGCTTGAGTTGTTTAAACAGGTAATGTAATAATCTTTAGAATAGGTAATTGCAAAACTCAAAACAGGATTGATGTGGATAACGCGTGAAATTTCCAACGAAGTTATTGGATTTGTAA
>ERZ808041.351-NODE-351-length-38926-cov-7.315401_pt1 | contig 38926 bp, 37 predicted proteins | sample MGYA00380192_ERZ808041 | MGnify/ENA primary metagenome ERZ808041 (study PRJEB31490, sample SAMN06133412) | mouse gut metagenome | isolation source: Z1_1 | host: mice | place: China: Chengdu | collected 2015-05 ...
TGGCACTTTATTGGACTCTATTGTATTTTCTCACATCCCGTATCCTTGTGCAAGATACCGGGAGTTTTGACGCTTACTACTCCAATGCCTTGGACAGTGCTTCCGCACAATCAACCTCTATGGCAGAACACTCCAAGCATACCTGGAGAGGCTGGCTGGTTTCGGGGTTACCTACTACAACCAGAACCTGTCTTTTTATCACAGTCAGCCACCCTTTCGCAGATTAAAATAAACCGGGAGGCGCTTCCGGCGTCTCCCGGTTTGACCATGTCGTTATAATTTCAGTCACTTGGGCGGTACGCTTTCCTCACAATCTATGCTGCTCCAATGGCTCCTCAGCAGGTCATTGCTGTCGAATCGTCATTGATAAGAGATATCGTCAGCCCGATTGAAATGTCACTTCAACGCTGCCCTGCCCCAGAACAGCGGCGAGGCCAGAGGGGTTGTCAACACTTCCCAGCCGGGTGTAGCTGTAGGAGCTGGAAAAGCTCTCATAGAACAGCACCAGGCAGTCAGAGCCGAACAGCATCAGGTCACCGGCGCGGATATTCCCCGGCCTGGAGGCATTTGTGGGCAGTCTGCTGGGCAGGTAGTAGAACTTTTCGTTGTCGTTGAGCTCCCCCATGCTGACCGTCATGGGAAGCAGCTCCAGAAAAGCCCGCACCGTTTGGCTATCATCAAGGGTGGCGGTGAAACTCTGCCCGTTAACTGTGATTGTCAGACGCGGCATTTTGGCATCCTCCTGATCGTCTATTTCTCCCGATGAATTCTCCTGATTTGCCCACACGTCTCTGGCCCGGTGGAGAAAGGTGACGATTTGGGCACGGGTGCAGGTATCGCCGGGGGCAAAGGTGCTGGCGTTCCCAGAGCCGTTGGTGATCTGACGCTCCAATGCCCAGACCACCGCCTCCCGATAGTCCGCGTTGGCGGGAACGTCCGTAAACGGGAGTTCCTGCGCCGATGCGGGGATTCCGGCGGCATTCCAGAGATAGCGCACCGTAGCGGCCCGAGTGCAGGGCCTGTCTGCGTCAAACGTGGGGCCGGAAATCATTTGGTTTTCATAGGCCCATACCGTCGCTTTATAGTAGTAGCTGCTGGGGTCCACATTCTCAAAGGGGTTTTCAATCATAGGCTCGGGCAAACCATTGGCCCGCCATAAAAACGTGAGGATTTCCGCCTGGGTGCAGGTGCGGTCCGGGCTGAACGCTGTGGCGCTGGTGCCGGTGGTAATGCCCTCCGACACCGCCCAATCCACCGCAGCGGCATAGTACGCACCCGCGTTCACATCAGCAAAGACGGAGGCCGCCTGAGCTGTGCCGGTACACGTCGCCAGCATCCAGACACTCAGGAAAAAAGCCGCCAGCCGTCCTTTTGTTGCCCGCCCGGCTTTCATACCTTCACCCCCATCTCATAGGCTTCCCGCAGGGCAGGGTTCCCCTGGATGGTCCCAACGGCGTCCGCGCCGCCGCCGAACACCGTTCCGACCAGCTTTGCCTTTTCAAAACAAGCCAGCCAACCCTCCAGCCCCTTGACCGCACCATCCATGGCGCTCAGTTCCCCGTCCGCAGCCGCAGCCAGAAGGTACACTTCCCGGAAAGCGTAGTCGGCGGGATACAGGGGGTTGGAGCGGTCCAACAGGGTTTTCATTTGCCCGCACATCTCGTAAAAATAGATGGGCGTGGCAAAAACCAGCACATCTGCGGTGAGCATCTTCTGGGCAACCATGTCGGCGTCATCGTGGATCACGCAGCGCCGGGTTTTCTGGCAGGCCAGACAGCCCCGGCAGAAACCGATGGCCTTGTTGTAGAGCTCGATTTTTTCCACCTGATGCCCCGCTTCACGGGCACCACGGGCAAATTCCTCTGCCAGCGTGTCGGAATTGCCGCCCTTACGGGGGCTGGTGGAAAGGATTAAAACAGTTTTACTCATAGGGTCCTCCTTATTGGTTCAAACCAGACCGAAAAAATTTTGCCAGCTTATCAAAGGGAATCCGATCCACCCGGTCATAAAGGTCAATGTGCTCCGCGTCCGTCACCGTGTAGAGTTCCTTGGGCTCCTGGGCGGCGGCGTAGGCGTCCTCGCTGAAAAATTTGGAGTGGGCTCGGTCACCCACCACGAACAATATGGGCCGGGGAGAAATCTCGTCGATATGGGCCAGCAGGGGAAAGTTCATCATGGTCAGGACGCTGGTGGTGGTAAAGCCGCCCCGCGCGTTGGGGTGGTGGCCCCGTTTGAGGGCGTAGAACCGCATCCACTCGGCGTCCGGTTCCGGGATATTGGCGGGAACCTCGTCAATGGGCCGTTCCGGGAAGCCGGGCAGATATTCGGGATAGCCGTTTTCCGCGTCCACCCACCGCTGGGTGGACAACTGCTCTTTGACAGCCTGGAGCGCAGCGGGGTCCTGCCCGCCCCGGACATCGGCGCTCATGTCATACATACTGGCAGTAGCCACCGCCTTGATTCGGGTATCGCACTGGGCGGCGGACAGCGCGAAGCCGCCGCTGCCGCAAATGCCGATGACCCCGATCCGCTCCCGGTCCACAAAGGACTGGAGGCCCAGAAAATCAACGGCGGCGCTGAAATTCTCCACAAAAATGTCCGGCGAGGACAGGTTTCGGGGGAAACCGCTGGATTCGCCCATAAAGGACTGATCGAAGGTAAGCACCACAAACCCGCGCTGCGCCAGATGGTCCCCGTAAACACAGGGCCCTTGTTCTTTCACGCCGCCATAGGGTGCGCCCACAATCAAGGCGGGATGCTTCCGGGACAGGTCCAGTTCTTTAGCGTGGTACAGTTCACCCACGATATTCAGCCCATAGCGGTTTTGATAGACCACCTTTTTTCTGAGAACAGCTTCACTTAAAGCCGCAATATGTCCACTCATGTTGTGTTCCTCCTTTGCCGGTTCAGACAGCTTGTTTTGCCTGCCCTGCTTCCAGGGTGACAAATCGGATCAGCTTGGCCGGAACGCCGCCCACCACCGCATTGGCCGGGACATCCTTTGTTACCACGGCCCCAGCCGCCACCACCGCGCCGTCGCCAATGGTCACGCCGGGACAGACCGTGGCGTTAGAGCCGATCCAGACATTTTTCCCAATTTTGATGGGCGCGGGAAGCAGGTCCTTTCGATGGGTGGGGTCCATGGCATGGTTCAGCGTCGCCAGCACCACATTGTGGCCGATCAGGCTGCCCTCTCCTATGGTGATGCCGCCTTGGTCCTGGAAGTGACAGCCGGAGTTGATGAACACGCCCTTCTCCACCGTGATGTTCTTCCCAAAATCCGTATAGAAGGGCGGAAACAGGGCGAAGCCCTCCGGGGCTGGCTTGCCGGTGATTTGAGAAAACAGAGCGCGGATTTCGTTCAGGTCACTGGAGCTGCTCAAACGGTTGGTCAGCTCCATGACCTCAAAAGAAGCCTTGCTCATAAACAGATGCACCTCCGACCCGCAGGGCACACGCCTGCCTGCGTTCATATAGTCCAGAAATTCCTGTAGTTCCATGACGCCACGCTCTCCTTCCTCAACGCTGGGATCAGGCACACTGGCATTCTTTAGTCATGACGATCTCGCCTTTTGCGTCGGCAATATCCATGATGATCTCGCCGGCCTCCGGGACATAGATATGGCCGGACATGGGATTTTTGATGCTGACAATGGGAGCGGTAAGGGTGGCCTCCACCTCGGAACGCTCAAAGGCAAGGTCGGTGTCCACCATTTCACAGTTGATGAGCTTCAGGTTTTTGCAGTAGCACAGGGGCTGGGTGCCGATGATTTTGCAGTTCTCAAAGGTGATATTCTCACTGTACCACGCCAGATACTCGCCTTTGACCACGCTGTTGCGTACCGTGATGTTCTTCCCGTGCCAGAAGGCGTCCTTGGTGTCGAACACGCAGTTCTCGAACACGGAGTCGGTGATGTACTGGAAGGAGTATTTGCCCTTCATGCGGACATCCCGGAAGGTCAGATGGTCGGAGCGCATCATAAAGTATTCGCTCTCCACATCGCAGTCCTCCATGGCAGCGCCGCGCACCGACCAGCCGAACTCGGCGGAACGGATGTCGCAGCCCCGCAGCCTGACGTCGGTGCACTCCCGCAGGGCTTTGATGCCGTGGAGCTTGGTATCGTTGATCTCCACTTGCTCGGAGTACCAAAGGGCCGCCCGGCACAGCTCGGTCATTTCCGAGTGCTCGATTTTCAGCCCGGTGTCGTGCCAGAACGGATAACGGAGGTTGAAAAAGCAACGGTCCACCGCGATGTCCCGGCCTTCCTTAAAGGCGCTCTCGCCGTCGGCGGGGCCGTCAAAGGCACAGTCCTGGACCAGAATGTCCTGCGCGGCGTAAAGGGCCCGTTCTTTATCAAAGGTTTTGTTCTGAATGGTCGTCATGGTAATGCTCTCCTTTTTTGTGTTGTAATTGATTTGCTTCTTTTCCCTGCCAGGCAGGACAATCCGATATTCGGTCTGAACCAGGTCAAGCGCCGGGGCTGATCTGAACGATCTTATTGCCCCAGCCCTCCAGTACCGGGTTGTTTTCTACGGCTGAGATAAAGTCCTCAGTGACCTCGAAATGGCCGATCAGGGTATATTCCCCGGAGATTTCAGCGTCGTGGTAGAACAATACGATCCGGTTGGGTTCGGAGTAGTAGACCTCGCCCGCCTTCTCTGAGGTGACGGTTTGGGCGTTGGGCGGAATCTCATACCGGCTGGGAACGTCGTAGTATTGAAAGGATTCCCAGCCCTCGTAGTCATCGTAGTGATAGATGGGAAGCCGCCAGTCGGCGGTGCCCACATGGTGGGCGATGGCCGCCGCCGTGTCGTTGTCCTCCAAATACATCGTGAACGGAACGCCGCTGTCGCCAAAGCGTACCGCCAGCTCACCAGCCCCAGGGGCTTGCGTCTCAATCACGCCGCTTCCCTGCGCGGGCTGGGTTGTGACGCCGCCATTGCCTGTATCCTGCTGCTTGCCACAGGCGGCCAGCGACAGCGCCAGCACAGCGGCGGCCAATAAAGAAAACAATATTTTGCGCATGATGTTGATCCTCCTTTGCTGTTGGTTGGGGAATTGTCTGCCACGGCTTTATCATATACCCAGTCAGTCAAAAGAACAAATACTTATACCGAATAGCAAGCCATAGGTTTTGGGCATAGATTGGTCAAGGTTGAATAAAGACCAGCTTATTCCCCCAGCCCTCCACCACCGGATTGTTCTCCACCGCGTCCACCAGAGCCTGGGAGAAGTCTACATAGCCCACAGGGGTATATTGGGTGGAAATATTGGCGTTCTGATAAAAGAGGATGATGCGGTTGGGGTGGGAATAGTAGACCATTCCGGCTTTCTCAGAAGTAACGGCCTGGGAGCCGTCGGGAATATCGTAACGGCTGGGAATATCGTAATACTGAAAGGATTCCCACCCGTCGTAGTCGTCGTAGTGATAGATGGGGAGCTGCCACGCGGCGGTGCCCACATACTCCGCGATTTTGTCCGCCGTCGGGTTGTCATACAGATGGATGGTGAAACTCTCGCCGCCGCCAAATCTTAGGGTGAGGTTTGTGCCGGACAGCGTGCTGCCGGAGGTGGACGCCTGAGTCTCGACGGGCTCCGGGGTAGGTTCCGGTGTCGGGGCGGGTGTCGGGACCGGCGTAGGCGCAGGGGTGGGAGTCGCTGTCGGCCTCGGAGTGGATGTGGGCGCAGGCGTCACCGGCGCAGCGGTTTCAGCGGCAGGGGCTTCCGAAACCGCTGGTGCGCTGGACGCGGCGGTTTCCTCTCCAGCCAAGTCAGGAAAAACCACGTCAGACGGTTCTACACTGACCTCAGAAGGCTCAGAGGCACCCGCGTCAGCGGAAGGTTCCGGCCCGCTGGACGGAGCTGTACTGGCTGCTCCCGGTTCGGAGACTGCGGTGCTGCTTTCCAGGGGCTGTTCATTACTGCCCGCAGGGGCACAGCCGGACAGCAGCATAGAGAATGCGACGATCAAAGCCAGCAGAAGAAAAACGATGTTGATTTTCTTTTCCATAACAATTCCTTTCTATGATGAACGCAGTACAGGATTCCATTTATTCTGTAATCAGCGCCGTCAAATCTGTTTTTTTGATTTTCCCCGCCCACAGGTAGGCAAAGGCGGTAAAGAGCCCGGCGACCAGCGCCGCAGGCAGCAGGGTATTGCTCAGGGATGCGGCGGACGTGAAATTACTGATTCCCGCCAGCTTCATGGCGGAGGACACCAGCGGATCGGTGAGCAGCGCGGCCAGCGCCGCCCCGATTACCCCGCCCAGGGCGGCGGTGATGCCAAACCGCAGGGCGAAGGACGCCCGGAGCTGCCGGGCGGAGAAGCCCAGAGCTTTGTAGATTCCAGTGTCCCGCTGTTCAGCTGTCAGAAGGCGGCTCCCGGTCATGGCGGTGACAATGAGGATGAACGCCGCAGTCATGGCGTAGGTGAAGGCCAGCAGAGCCCGCATGGCGGCGATGATTCCCAACAGTCCCGGCCAACTGTTCTCGTGGACGTGGACATCCCCGCCGTAGGCCGCCTCCAACGCCTGGGTAATGTCGGCCTTCTGGCCGGGGTCGGACAGGAAGTAGTGGTGGCACCAGATCTGCGGGTCGTCCCGCCCGATTTTCAGGTAGCCCTCCGCCGTCATGCCGATGTTATCCCCCATGTCATTGGCACAGGAATAGATGCCGGTGACCGTGTATTCTCCGCTGCCCAGCCCGCCGGACACGGTGACCGTATCTCCCAGCTCCAGTCCAAAGTGGGCGGCGATGAACTCCGTCACCACGATCTCGCTGTCCGTTTGGCAGGTCCGGCCCCGCAGAATGTGAAACCGCTCCGGCTGGTCGATAACGTTGGCGGTGTAGTCCACCCCGTTCACCGCCACTCCCGGCATAGCCAGCAGGTAGCTGTCCGTGATGCCGGTGAAGGTGCGCACCAGGGTCTCCGCGTCGGCCTCGTCCAAGGTGCCGAAGGTCTGGACGCCCAAATCGTGGTCAGCAGGGTTGAAGGCGTCCATCATGCCCTTGCCGTCCCTGCCCAGCCAGCCGTCCACCCGGCCCACGGTGCAGGCAAAGAACACCAGCAGCGCCGCCACGGCGCAGGCTCCGGCATACCGCCCTTTGGCGGACAACACTTGCCGGAGGGCCAGGTGGAGGGTGAGGCCGCTCCCGCGAAGGGCTGGAAGCCGCCCGGTCTGGAAGGCCGCGCCCTCCATCTCCCCCCGGATGGCCTTCATGGGGGACACCCGCCCGATTTTCCCTGTTTTCCACAGGATGAAGCTGCCCAAAAGTAGGAGGATCGCTCCGAACGCGGCGGCGCACCACAGCGCGGGGAATTGGGTGGGAGCCCGGATGCCGGTGGTGGTCAGGGTCATATCCTCCACTAGTCGGGCAGCGGGCAGAGTGAGGACCAGCCCCAGTGCCATCCCCGCCAATACCGCTGCTCCGTATTGCAGGAGCTGGAGGCGGCGCAGCGCCCCGCTGGTGAACCCCACCGTTTTGAGCACCCCCATGTTCTGATAGTCCGCCTGGATGGCGCTGCCGATGCTGTGGCTCAAAACCACCAGCACCGCCGCCAGCAGAACTGCCACCAGGGCCAGAAGCAGCCCGCTGAAAGCGTTCTGCAAAATCAGCATGAACCCCCGGATAGCCTGGGCGGTGTGAACAAATTCCGTGTAGGCCGGAAGGGAGGTCTTTTCGTTGACGGCCTGATTCAGCTCCGAGGTGGTCATGTCACCGGCTGAGAAAATGTGGAGCATGGCCCCGTCCCGAGCCAGGGCGTCAATACCGGAAGCGCGGATGCGCTCCACGATGGCGTCATGGTCCTCCCGGCAGATCAAAAAGCCCTTCATGCCGATCATGGAACTGCCCATCATGGGGTCCTCATAGAAACCCGCTACGGTGAACGTCACGTTCCCGCCCGCTCGGGCAATGGGAAAGACGATTTCATCTCCCAGCGTTACGCCGAACATGGATACCAGGGAGGGAGAGACGTAGACCTGACCGGGAGCAATATCCGGCGTGTCTCCCCGATAGCCGGACAGGTCGCTGGTGAAAAAGCGGTAGCGTCCCTCTCCCGGCTCCAGGGTAATAAGCTGCCCCTCGCTGTCCGATTCCTGGCCGTCTATCTCGTAATTGGAGAAAATAAGCATCTGTGTCTCCACGCCGCTCACCTCGGGCAATGCGGCGATTTCTCCCTCCAGCCCGTCCAAATCGGGGACTTGGGACACCCAGGCGGTCAATGTGCCAAATCCGGCCCGGTCCAGCTCGCTGGACACATACCGCCCAGAGTTACTCCATACGGTGAGCACCGTCCCCAGGGCCAGAGACACCAAAAACAGCAGAATGAACACCCCGGACAGGCTGCCTCTGTGCCGCCGAAGTCCGGCACGAAACAGAATGTGTGTTTCCATAGGCCGCCCCCTCACCACCGCAGGGCAGACAGCCATGCGTTAAGCTGGTTTTCCCTCTCCATGGCCCGCTCCGGTCCGTAGGGCTCCAGCGTCAGCTCGTCCATCAGCTTCCCGTCCTCCAGGTACAGTATCCGGCTGCCCCGGAGTGCCGCCCGAACGTCGTGTGTCACCATCAAGACGCTCTGTCCGCCCCGGTTCAGCGCCGTAAGCAGGTCCAGCACCTCCTGGCTGCTGGCCTTGTTCAAAGCCCCGGTGGGCTCGTCGGCAAACAGCAGGCCGGGTTCGTTCACCATGGCCCGGGCGATGGCGGCCCGCTGGGCCTCACCCCCGGACACCTGGGCCGGATAACGGTCCTTGGCGTTCCCCACTCCCATCTGGTCCAGCAGGGCCAAGGCCCGGCGCTCCACCTCCTGGGGTGGACGTTGATGCGCCACGTAGCCCGCCACGGCCACGTTTTCAAACAGGGTCAGGTTGCTGACCAGGTGGGTTTGCTGAAACACAAAGCCGAAGGAACAGGCCCGGAGCCGGACCATCTCCTTTTCCGGCAGGCCGCTGATCCGCTGGCTTTGGAACAGAACTTCCCCGTCCGTCACACCGTCCATTCCGCTCAGAGCATAGAGCAGGGTGGATTTCCCCGCCCCGGAAGGACCCATCACCACGGTAAAATCTCCGGCGTAGATGTCCACATCCACGCCGTCCAATACAGCTCCCTGGGTGCCGGGGAAGGACTTACGCAGCCCGCAGCCTTGTAAAAGCGCCTCTCTCATGCCCGACGCCTCCTGTCCTCAAAGTCTTTTACAATCAGTTTCTTTTTCCCGGTTCGGGGGTCGGGATGGATGCAGCCGGTAAACTGGACATAAAGCTGAACATATCCCAACCCCTTTTCCAGCAGGATGGCCCGCATTTGCAGCAACAGCTCCCGGTGTATGGCCTCTTGATCCGCATTGTTGGCCGTCTCGGCCAGCATCTCGAAGGAATCCGGCCCGGTCTGCCGGAATTGGTAGTCCAGTAGGCCCTCGATGCAGAAGCCCTCGATGGCCAAAGGGTGAAGAAATTCCCGATTCCCCCGACCATCCTCAAACCAAAGCAGGTCCTCGTTCCGGCCCAAAAGGCCCGTGGCGCAGGTGAAGGGGCAGCCGCTCCCCGGTTTGGGCGGGTTCAGAGTGAGATGGTCGGACAATCTGTACCGGATCAGCGGCTGGGCATAGTTGTAGAGGCAGGTGAGATACACGCCATCCTCCGCCGTCTCCAGGATGTTCAGGTCGTCAAACAGCACCATCCCCTGGGCAGGGGTGGTTTCCACCCCCAGGGCCAGGGATTCGCTGGCACCGTAAAAGTTGACCACCGGCGTGTGGAATACCGATTCCAAATAGGCGCGCAAAGTGCCGCCCAGAGGCTCCCCGCAGGACACCACCCGAATGGGCTCCAGGGGCATTTGCCCGCGTTCCATCAATGCCGCCAGAATTTTGATGGCGGAGGGGTAGCCGATGATGATGTTGGGCCGGAAAATCCGCAGTTCCGCTTCCCACTGGGCCAGGGGCGCGTTCACATCCAGGTATAACTGCCTGCCGCCCACTCCGTCGATCCCGTCGCCTACGGCCATGGCCCCGCCGTAGCGCCCATCGGTGGCTGCCAGATAGACGATTCGGGTCCCTTTGGTCAAGAGCTTCAAAATCTGCGGCATGGTCATCCCCCACAACGCCCCCCGGATGACGCCCAGCAGCATTTGATTCCAGGCCGCTTGGTCATAGAGGAAATATCCCGGCTTCCCGGTACTGCCGGAGGAATGGACCACATGATATTTACCCAGATAAGGGGCGCGGATGGCGCGGTCCTCCTGGTCAAAGCGGCGAAGCCCCTCCTGAGTGGCGTCCGGGACGGTGACAAGGTGGTCAAACTGCTCCAGCAGCACCGTTTTGTCCAGCGCAGGAAAAGCGGAGAGGGGCGCGGTCAAAACCGTTTCGGCGGTGAGGCCCGCCGCCTCGAACGCATTGTGATAATAGGGAGAGTGCTCATAGGCGAAAGCCAGCAGCCTGCGCAGCTTCTTCTCCTGGAGGATGCGGAGCTGTTCTGCGGTCTTTTTCTCGTTGCTTTTGAGCGTGGAGAGCTCCTGCAATAATCTCAGATAATTCATGGAACCTCCTCATCAGATGGAAAAGGTGTATCGGGTTTCATAATTCTCCCGGTGGTAATAGTGGGCCTCTCCGGTGTCCAGGTCGAACACGGCGCTCCACTCGGTGGACTCAAACTCGCTGAAGTTGTCCTTGCTCACGCTGTCCAGCGCATCCCGAACATCCTCCATGGTCATCGTGGGGTGGTCCGCCAGGGCCTGGGTCAATTGATCAAACCGCTCGTGGGACTGCCGGGTGCCGATGCCATGCTTTTCTCCTTCAGCCAGGTAAAAATTAGTCACCACTGGCGTCTGCGTCACCACCATCTCATTGTCGATGTACTCTACTACCACGCTGTTCCCGCCGTTGTCCGCCAGGGCGAAGTGAACCATCATGCCCATGGAGGCGTGGAGATCGTACTGCCCCAGCAGCTCCACCGCCTCATCCACGCTGGCCGCCTGGTTCAGCAGCAGCCGAACAGCGGTCGTGGTGGTCAAGTCGGGCTTTCCGGTGTCCTGACGGATGGAGGCGCTGTCCTGAATCATGTTGACGGACACCGCCAGCCCCTTCTCATTCATGCCGTCCAAAGGGGCGTACAGCGCCGCCAGTACCCGGATTTCGTCTGCCTCCAGCAGCCCGCCCAGGCTGCCGCCGCCCTGCCGAATGAAGTCCAGGTTCACGGTGGAGATGGAGGCGTAGCCCTGTGCAGGCTTGGAGGTAAGCACCAGCGCGTCACAGCTTTGCCAGTCGAAGTTCCTGCCGAACAGGGCGTGGCCCTCGGGGCTTTGGACGGCCAGGGTGCTGCATCCGAAGGGATTGCTGCCCAGGGAAAAGTCCGCCGCCAACCGCTGGGCCAGGAATCGAATCACGTCCCCGTCGGAGGACGCACCGCCCGAGGTCAGGAAGTCCTCAAAACCGTCGTCGCCAGCGAATTGGGCGGAGGAAAAACCGTCCTCCAGCTCGTTGATTGGGGAGATTTCCAGCGTCGGGGTGGGAGCGGCATCAGGTGTGCCGCTCTGGGCCGGGGGCTGGGTGTCCGTGACCGGGGGGATCATGCTTCCCGCTCCACCGCATCCGGCTAACGCGGCCAAAACCGCCGCCAAAAGTGTGCAAATCAGTTGTTTCATCGAATTTGTCTCCTTCCGTATCGGGTTTGACAGTGAGGATTATAGTGCATAACCGGGTGGATAGCAAATACTTATATTGAATAGGAATCCATGCCTTGCAACTATAGATTTGGATTCAAAAAACAGCCGGTCCTCGCAATGGACTATTGGGGTGGTAATAGGCCGCGTACCCCCATGGCCATGCCAAATACCGCCATCAGACAGCCTAACAGCCGGTTCAGCCATAAATAAATCCTGTCATTGACATACGCCCGAAAGGCAGCAGTCGCACCAGATAATGCCGACCACCAGCACAGCGTTCCCAGCAAGATACCTGCAATTAGCTGAACGCTCTCCAACCTGGTCTGCTCACCAGTGATCTCAAAGGCGGCGAAGGCCATCAGGAAGGAGAGCACTGTGGCCGGGTTGGTGATTGCGATGGCAAAGGAACTGGCAAAGCAAAGGGGCAGGTTGACCCGACTGGCTTCCTGGTCACGTTTTTGAGGGCTTTGACGGAAAATGCAGATGCCCAGCGCCATGATCAGCAGCCCTCCCAGCAGGCTGATGGGCCGCTGGTGCCGGGCCAGGAAGTCCGATACCAGCGTGATGCCGAACACGCCCGCACAGGCGTACAGCAGGTCGGTCACGGAGGAACCCAGCCCTGTGGTCAGCCCTGCGAAAAAGCCGCTGTTCAATGTCCGCTGAATGGTAAGGGCCCCGATTGCTCCAGCCGGGACGCCGAAAATCAGGCCAATCAAAAGGCCGCGAAGCAGGTAGCTTCCTATCACAGCGCACCTCCTACCGGGCAAAGGTGACTTCTACCCCGCCACCCCCCAGCACCTGCGCTAATCCAGCGGGGTCGTCCACACCGCCCAACCGTGTGTAGCTGTAGCCGCTGGTAAAGCTCTCATAGAACAGCACCAGGCAGTTATCCCCGTAGAGCATCAGGTCCCCAGCATTGATCTGTCCGGGCTGGTAAGGGTCGGCGGGCAGTTCCGTGTCCAGGTAGAAAAACTTTTCATTCCCGTTTAGCTCGCTCATGTCTAATGTCAGTGGAAGCAGGTCCACAAGCCGACGTGCGGATTCATTGTCCGCCAGGGTCACGGTAAATTCCTGTCCACCTACCGCCAAGGTGAGGGTCGTTTTTGATGTTGGTATATCCGAAACGGCATTCTCCGGACCATCCAGCTCAGTAGGGGCGGAATGGTTTTCCTGCGTTTGAGCGGTCGGCGGTATATTGTCCACATTTGAGGTGGGTGTGGCTGCGCAGGCGGATAAAGCCAGAAGCACCGCCGCAGCCGCTGAAATACAAAGGGTTCGTTTCATGTCCGCGCTCCTTTCCTGGTCGTGCCGCCGGGCAGCTGCTTTTCCAGCCGGTAGCGCAGATAATCCAACTGGTCCAGCTTGCGCTCCTCGTCGTGGAGCCGCTCCAGCTGGCGGCGGCGTTGTGCCCGGAGCAGGCGGAGTTGACTGGCAATACTCTTTTGGTCGATTGCTGCGGCGAATTGTTGGGTAAACTCCTCCGAGCACTCCGCCTCCCGAAGCAGTTGGAGCACATCTTCCCGAACCATCGCGTCGTTTCCCATGGCGCTCCCTCCTTTCGGCCTGATTATACGTTCTGGAGCGGAAAACATCAAATACCTATATCGAATAGGAAACCATAGTTGACAGGCATAGGTTGAAATGATATGATTTCAGCATCAATGACAGGGAGGTTTATCATGGATATACGGGTTTTGCGCTACTTTTTAGCCGTCGCCAGAGAGGAAAGCATTTCTGGGGCGGCGGAGTACCTGCACCTCTCCCAGCCCACCTTGTCCCGGCAGCTCAGTGATTTGGAGGCGGAGGTCGGTAAACAATTGTTTGTCCGGGGCAGCCGCCGAATCACGCTGACGGAGCATGGCACACTGCTGCGTAAGCGGGCCTCTGAGATCGTCGGGTTGATGGAAAAGACCGTCAATGAGCTGGCCGCTGACGAGGAAACCATCGCAGGCGATATCTACATCGGTGCCGGGGAGACCGAGGCCGTACACTTCCTCACCCGTGCGGCCCGGCATCTGCGGGATCAATACCCAGACGTCCATTTCCACATCGCCAGCGGCGATACCGTAGACGTGACGGAGGCGCTGGACAAAGGACTCATCGACTTCGGTCTGCTGTTCGGAGTCATAGACGAAAAGAAGTACGGCTCCATCGCCCTGCCCGCCTATGATACCTGGGGTATCATCATGCTTCGGGACGATCCGCTGGCGCAGAAAGAATATGTTACGGCCGCCGATATGGCGGGAAAGCCGCTGATTATCAGCCGGGGCGCTCCAGAGCCTGGCACATTGTATGGCCAGGTCATCTCGAAAAATGTGGCGGGGTCCTACAGCCTGGTTTACAATGGCTCCCTGATGGTAGCGGACGGTCTGGGATATATGCTGTGTCTGGATAAGATCCTCAATGTGACCGGAGACAGCCCCTTGTGCTTCCGTCCGCTGCTCCCGGAGGTCAAGGCCCATATGAGCGTGGTGTGGAAAAAATACCAGGTATTTTCCAAACCCTCCCAGCGGTTTTTAGAAACGCTGCGCCAAACGCTGGCCGATCCGGACCAGGATTGAATACTGACAAGCAAAAGACGGCCCGGCATTCAAAACGCCGGGCCGTCTTTTGCTATGTCTAAAGGGCATGGTTTCCTATCCGAAATAGGTATTTGATTTTTACCCGCTCAGGCCCTATACTTTGGGGCAGTGAGAGGGCTGCAGACCTCCGAACCGTGAACTGAACGAAAAAATCGGAAAGGAATCGAGGAGGAACAAAAATGCTGCAATTTCTAATCAACCTTCTGACCCCCATCTTTGAGGGCATGGGTGTCTCTCCCACCGATGTGGCTACCTATGTCAACAATCTCGGCGGGTATATTTATGCCATTCTGGGCACTTTTGTGCTGGCCGTTGTGGTCATCGTGGCAGCGCAGTTCGTAGTCAAAAAAGGCAGGCGTCACCTGGTGAGCTGGGGCGCGGCCCTGTCCTGGGTGCTCATCGTCACCATCTTAGTCAATGTCATTTGTTTCGGCCCCATGTATAACAACCTGGCTCCCATTATCAACGGCGGGGGTTCCGTCTCCCCGGAGAGCGCCGCCGCCTCTGAAGCGGTGATCGAGAAGGTTGGCGACGAGGGTATCGTGCTGGCAGAGAATAACGGCATCCTCCCTCTGTCCAACACCAGCAAAATCAATGTATTTGGCTGGGCCGCCACCAATCCCATTTACGGCGGCACCGGCTCCGGTTCCTCCAGCAATGAAGGGAACATTGACGTACTCACCTCGCTGAAAAACGCCGGTTTTGAGGTGAATCAGGAGATCATTGACCTTTACACCGAATACGCTCCCACCCGGACACTGGGGGGCAATGTGACCAGCGTCACCTTCACCGATTGGTCCCTGCCCGAGCCCCCCGTGGACCGCTACACCACCGAATTGATGGACAACGCCAAGGCGTTTTCCGATACCGCCGTCATCGTGCTGGCCCGGTCCGGCGGTGAGGGCCAGGACCTGCCTGCCGACATGAGCAAGGTCATTGACGGAACCGTGGACGATGTGCGCCAGATGCTGGCAAAGGGCAACGAGGGCTATAACTACTACGCCGCCGCCTATACCAATAACAGCGACGCTTACGACGATTTTGCTCCCGGCGAGAGCTACCTCCAGTTGTCCCAAACGGAGCGGGACATGATCAACTTGGTGACAGACAGCTTTGATAAGGTCATATTGGTGGTCAATGCCAACAATGCCATGGAGCTGGGGTTTGTAAACGACTACGCCTCCATAGGAGCGGTCCTGCTGGCTCCCGGCACCGGGCGCATCGCCATGAACGGCCTGGGCAAGATTTTGAAGGGCACGGTAAACCCCTCTGGCCGCACTGTGGAAACCTACGTGTACGACCAGAAGGCCACCCCCGCCTATAACAACTACGGCAGCTTTACCTATGACAATGTGGACGACCTTCTGGAGCAGTATACCGCCTTCGATCCCGGTTTCCAGGGCGTGTTGTCCTTCGTGAATTACGTGGAAGGCATCTATGTGGGCTACCGTTTCTACGAAACAGCCTTTGCCGAAGCCCAGGCCGGGAATATGGCTTTTGACTATGACAGCGTGGTGCAATACCCCTTCGGCCACGGTCTGAGCTATACCACTTTCACCCAGGAAATTCGTAATTTCACCGACAGCGGCGACAATATTACCTTCGACGTGGTAGTCACCAATACTGGCAGCGCGGCGGGCAAAGATGTGGTGGAGGTTTACTTCGCGCCTCCCTATATCAACGGCGGCATCGAAAAGGCGGCGGTAAACCTGGTGAACTTCGCCAAGACCGACCTGCTGGAGCCGGGCGCTTCCCAGACTATTCCTTTCACCATTCCCAAGGAGGATATGGCCTCCTATGATTCCTCCGCCATCAAAACCGCCAGCGGCGGCTACATCCTGGAGGCGGGTGAGTACACCATCTCCGTCCGGGCTGACGCTCACACCGAGCTGGATTCCGAAACCTTCACGGTAGCCTCTGACATCGACTACAGCGCCAATGGCCGCGCCAGCGACCACGACGCGACGACCAACCGCTTTGAGGATTACGCCAACGGCGGCATCACCTTCCTGTCTCGGGCGGACGGCTTCGCCAACTACGATGCCGCCACCGCCGCCCCCACCGACTTTACCATGCCCGATGATATTCGGGCCTACATCGACGCTCACTCCACCGCACATTATAATCCCGCCGACCACGACGTGGCCGGGGACGAGATGCCCACCACCGGGGCCAAAAATGGCCTGACGCTGGCGGACATGATGGGCAAGTCCTATGACGACCCCGATTGGGAGCGGTTGCTGGACCAACTTACCCCGGAGGAAATGTCCCAGTTGGTACAGATCGGCGGTTTCTCCACTGTGGCCCTGGACAGCGTGGGCAAAAAGGCCACCATGGACTCCGACGGCACCGGCGGCCTCAATGATTGGTACGCTGGCGTGTACGGCACTCCCTATCCCACCGAGGTGCTGATTGCTCAAACCTGGAACAAGGATTTGGCCTATGAGGTGGGCGGCGCTATCGGCCAGGAGTACGCCGACTGTCATATCTACGGTTGGTACGGTCCTGCCATGAACACCCACCGCACCGCTTTCAATGGCCGCAACTTTGAATATTACTCCGAGGACGGGGTGCTGGCGGGCTATATCGCTTCCGCTGAGGTGAACGCCGCCGGGGAGAAGAGCGTATACGCCTACATCAAGCATTTCGTAGTCAACGACCAGGAGATCAACCGCTGTACCGCCCAGCAGATTCACCTCACCGAGCAAACCTTGCGGGAGATCTACATGAAACCCTTTGAAATCTGCGTCAAGAACTACGACTTCGACCACAATCCCCTGGCAGTTATGTCCTCCTTCACCCTCATTGGCCCCCGGTGGACGGGCGCCAACAGCGAATTGCTTAACGGGGTGCTCCGGGGCGAGTGGGGATTCCAGGGTATGGTGCTCACCGACTGGTTTGGTTCCTACGGCTATCAAGTGACCATGGACAGCGTACTCAACGGCAACGACATCATGCTGGGCTTTGGCTCCAACGTCCGCACTGAAATCGAAAATCTGGACTCCCCCACTATGGTGACGGCTCTGCGGCAGGCAGCCAAGAACATCATGTTCACCATCGTGCGCAGCGGTAACTACACCATGGAGCAGGACAGCGCCGGATTGGACCGCATGACTACCATGTTCATCGGTATTGATGTGGGTGTCGGCGTGGTCGTGATCGGAATCGCCGCATTCCTGTTCCTCCGCAGCCGCAGGAAGGTCCAGCCCCAATAATTTGCGTTCCTCTTTTTCCTCATTCCGTGCAAGCGCCGGGTCGTTTTGGCCCGGCGCTTGCCAAACCATCGTTATCGAAACGCTATGTCGAGTGATGCTGATCTATAGGCGCACACATATGAAAATAAATCAATGGAAAACCTCGCACTGACAGCTATGTTTTTACGGTCGAGTTTGTGCTGCCGTTTCTGGCCGGACAAATCCTGCAAACCGGCAGAATGCTTCTGGATACCAACATATACGGAGCCACAGTATCGCGGTATTGACCGACATCAGCATCGTATGCCACCCCACCGCTTACGCATCATCGCCAACACAACAAATTGTATTTCTCAGCGGTCATTTCTCGAAGTTTCATCAGCCACGAATCCATTTGGTCCATATAGGCCGGCGAGGATGGGGGCGGCTGTGTCATGGATGACACAGCCGCCCCCACCCTCGCCTCTTGCCGGTTCTGTTCGTCGCTTTTGCTCCCGCAGAACCTCCTCACAGAACCCCTCCGTAAACGCAACATTCCATGGTCAATTTGTTCATCAATTCAGCGCACTCCGCGACGCTTCAAGCCTCTGTGCGACGCTGCTACGCCCTGCAGCCCATAGTCTCTATGAGATTTTTTAACGCTCATGGTTTTGCGGTTCCACGATGCCAAAATACCCGCTTGGCGCCTCTCCCAGTTCCGTGATCCGAATGCTTGTAACCCCCTGTTCACCCCATCTGCCAACCACCGAAAACGCCATATGCTCCATATTGTCATCCTCAAAGAAGATCCCCTTTAGGTTGTTGATGACCACATTGATGGCCCGATTGGAGGTGTCCCACAGGCGGGCATTGTTACTCCCTCGCGGGGTGACGATCTCCAACTCCACGAACGCCTTTTGGAAATGTGGAAGCGGGCCCTGCCGGGCCGCCTGTTCGATGGCCCCATGGATCATCGCTTTCCAGTGTTCCTCGATGGCCTCTGTCAGCCGTTTCATAGAGGGCAAGGCCTCCCCAATAGTCAGGGTGACTTCGCCACCACCATTTGTTCCTTCGGCCGTTTCCTGGGTAAATGATTTTTCCTGTGCCGAACGCCCAAAGACCTCCGCATCATAAATCAGTGATAAGAGCTGACTTTGAAGCCGGAGGGTCTGGCTGTAAGCTTGTTTCAGCTCCGCGATACCGGGCTCTTTTCTCTTCTGTAACTCCCGAGCAATGAGGGCCAGCGTCTTTTCAATATCAATATACGTGAAAAACTGCCCCCTCCGCCTCGTTCACATCCGGATACATATGGGCGATGGCACCGTCCTCTGCCCGGGTATACAATTCGTACTGGATTCCCCCATTATAGTATTCGCTTTCTTCTCTCAGTCGAATGTCATCCTTGACGGCCGCAAAGAATCGGACATATTTCAGTAAATCGGTTGCGGCGTTGAAATACAGCCGCCTGGGCCACAGTTCAATGTCCGCTCCGTCAAGCACAGATACCCACCTCCCCGCCTCCTCGCGCATACCTTTTACCCGGTTCTCCTCCTTCATAATGTAGAGAAAGCTTTTCCCGATCCGGCTGCGCGTCGTCAGATAGACGTGCTCATACTGCGCCCGCAGCTTAATAGGGGAGCGCGACCAGCGGACTGGGCGATTGCGCTCCGCGCAGTGATCTTTGAGAAGCTGCTTCCGGCTCCACATGGTCTGCCGGATAATATTTTCCGCTACTTCCTCCCGTTTGTCCTCCTGGCACACCAGGAGCATCCCAGTGGCCCGCGTCTCATAGCTCCCGTATTTTGTATAGAACAGCGAGTTCTCCGCACGGATCTGCCAATCCATGCGGCCATCGCCGATATCATAGACTGCCAGCCGGTGCCCACAGCCCACCAGCATCCCTACAAAACGGGATGTGGAGAGGATGCCCGGCGCGATATTGCGCCACCGGGCTGAAGGGATGAACACGATTTGCTTCCCCGGCACCTCCTCTGCAGAAAATCCATGTTCCGTCATCCACATCGCCATACGGGACACCTGCATCACCCTCTTGCGTTCCCGCTCCCCACCGCCCGTAGAAATCAGCGGGGTAACGTCTGGGTACAGCGCCCGGCCCTTGGCCAGAATCGAGACACAGCCATCCCTGCCCTTCAATATATAGCCGTTTTTCGTCAACGGCCGGAACGCATAGGACAGCTCTTTTTGCCCCGTCCTATTGGGCATTTTCAGCATTTCCAGGCAGTCCTCATAATGCAGTAAATTGAACCGTGCCAAATGCCAGAGCAGTGCCAGTTGATGATAGTGTAAATTTGTTTCTTGCAATTGCATCCTCCTCACATAATATGATAGCAGGCCGGTGGCTCGTTCTTTGCCGCCGGCCTGCCGTTTTTTTAAGTGGCCGCCTCCATGACACAGCCGCTTTTTTCAGATGTGCCTATCCCTCCAGCGGATAACCGTTCACATAGGCGATAAGCCGTTCTGTGTAGATGAAAACGATCCGTTTTTTGATGCCAATATTACCGCCCAGCTGATGGTAGGGCGCCCGGCCTTCCGCCACCAGCTCCGAGAGTTTCCGGGCGGACATCCCGAGGAACGGCGCAGCGTCCTTTGGCGACATAAAGTTCGGGTGCTCTTTTCGCAGCCGTTCTGCTGTCTCTTTATCCAATCGCATTTTTCCTTTCCCTGTGCACTTGACACACAGTATTTTGTTGGGTGCTGGACTCTCTATTTAAGATTTTGAATGTCCTTCCAGCGTTGTACCCAGTGTCTCCATCAGCGCCGGGACATTGATGTAGTATACGCCGCCGCTTTTGACGTGCGGGATCGTGCCGTCCTTACAGCCCTGCCGCAGAAAATACTGGGACAGGCCGGTGGTCTTGCAGGCTTCCGCAATTTTTTGGAATGGGATCGTGTACATCTCCTCCTCTCGTTTAATTTCGCAAATCAGCATTTCATCACCCCTTTGCGCTTTTCTGCGATATTCTTACCATACTCTATTCTCCATATTTTGTCAATGCCTTATTTCGTATTTTTTGAAAAAATTTCACCGGTTCTCTTTTTCTTGCATTTTTGCGATATCCGTGCTATACTGAGCCTGAGATTCAAATAGGGGGCTTTGCTATGACCACAGGAGAAAAGATCCGTACCCGGCGTAAGCAACTGGGTATGTCGGTGGACGAGCTGGCTAAAAAAGTGGGCAAGAACCGCGCCACCATTTACCGCTATGAGAGCGACGCCATTGAGATGCCCGCCAGCATGTTACAGCCCTTAGCCGATGCGCTGAATACCTCGCCTGATGATCTGATGGATTGGAGGCTCATAAAAAGGAATATCACCGAGCGCGAAAAGAAAATGGATATGATCCTTTCGCAGCTCGACGACGGCATTTCCAGTGAGGGCTCGACCTATCCCTGCATTTTAATGAAAGCCCCCACCTGCGGTGGATTTATGGAATACGAGTTCAAAGTCCTGCTCGGAGTATTGTATCAAATCAACGCAACGAATCAAGAAAATGAAATGCACATGATGCGGGCTTTAATTGAATTGGCTGCCCATCTTGACACCAAATCTGTGGAGCATTTGGTGTCCTATGGCGAGTACCTGGTCGATCAGCTTCAAAAGAAAACCGGCATTCCCATCGAAATTCCCTATCAAGGTGAAGAAGCCGCCTTGCGCGGCTAAAGAAAGGAGCGTTTATGGCATCCACGCGAAAACGGACCACCAAAGATGGAAAAGTGTTTTATGAAATCTCCGTTAGCCGGGGCCGGGGTAAATCCCGGCTGACCCGCCGCTGGTATCCCCCGGAGGGCTGGAGTAAGAAATCCATTGAACGCGAATTGGCCGCTGTCGCCGCTGAGTTTGAGCGCCAGAGTGACGTCGGTGAGGTAATCAGCCGGGCGGAGCACCGGGAAAAGGATGCACAGGCCAAAGCCGAAGCTGCTAAGATTTTAACCCTGCGTCAGTATGGAGAACGTGTATTCATGCCCTCTAAAACTGTCACCATGAGCGAGAACAGCCGCGCCAATTACCAAGGTTATTTGGACAGAACCATCTACCCGACCCTGGGTGACATCAGGCTCCCGGAAATCACCCCGGCCCAAATCAGCGCCCTACTTCTGGATGTCCAAGCCGGAGGCAAGGCACACTCCACTGTTATGAAAGTCTACACTATCCTCCACAGCTTTTTCAAAATGGCCTTTCTGGGGGATATGATAGACCGCAACCCGATGGATAAGGTAGAGCGTCCAAAGCCCAGGAAAGATGAGGTAAAGGCTGACGGGCCTTTGGCCTACAGCCCATCGGAAGTTCAAAAAATTATCTCCGGCCTGGAACAGGAACCTCTGAAGTGGCAGGCCTTGGTACATCTGCTGATCGACACAGGCATTCGACGGGGTGAGTGCTGCGCCCTTCAATGGAAGAACATTGACTTCGCCACTGGTGCTATTACCATCGCCGGAAACCTTTGTTATACATCAGCAAAAGGCGTCTATTTAGATACACCAAAAAACGGACACACCCGCACCGTGTACGTTGGCGATCACACCTTGACTCTGCTTCGCCAGCTCCGTGTAGGCCAGTCTCAAAAATGTCTCAGCACCTATGTGTTCACAAAGGAGACCAGCCCTGACCCAATGCACCCCCAAAGCCCCACCCGGTATCTGAAAAAGTTTTCGGAACGATACGGCATCCCCGACCTGCACCCCCATAAGTTACGTCACACCTTCGCCAGCATCGCCATTACCAATGGTGCAGATGTGGCCAGCGTGTCGGAAGCCCTGGGCCACAGCGACAAAGCCGTGACGCTGCGGATGTATACCCACGCCGACCAAGAGAGTATCAGCCAAGCCGCCCAGATCGTCCGAGAGGCCATAAAGAAAGCCGGGCAAAGATAACATCTTGCCCAGCCTGCTCCTTCTTGTCGGTGTCGGTTTCTGTGTCGGTTTTTGCTCCGCAAGGCGTTTCAGCACAATCACGGATTTTACAAAAAAGTTGCAGTAATAAAACAAAAAGCACTCAAACCAACAGGTTTAAGTGCTTAAAGTTGGAGCTGCTATCCAGATTTGAACTGGAGACCTCATCCTTACCAACAGCGGTAAGGAATTTTTTATAATCTTTTTTCGTGATTTTTTGTTGTTTCTGCTCCATCGCAATTCCTTTCTGGCACTTTCTGAACACAGTCTGTCCATTGTTTCCACACCTGTCTGTGGCTGGTTATGTGGTCAGAAATCATTGCGCACTTGGGTTTCCAGATCAGGATCAACTTTTTCTTCAATATTATTCTACCAGTTGAACGCAAGTTAAACGCAAGATGCCCGCAAGTTAGACGCAAGTGTAATTGCAATATTTTTGTACCTACTCTATGTCCTTGTTACAAACCATTTGGCCGCACTCGTATGACCTACACAATAAATACGCCCTTCTTTACGAAGCTCTTTCATGAGTGTTTGAAGTTGGTTTCGACTATGTCCTGGTAGCACTTGCTGTAATTCTTTAAACGGGGTTCCTTTATCTCCGTTCGCGCGAATATGCTTTAAAAGCAATTCCTTATTTGTGTCTCGATCTAACCCAACCACACGAGTGTGAATGCCAGGTTTCCCTGCTGCTGTATACAAACTGCGGGCAAGAACATATTTGCTACGTCCAATATGCTCGACAATTCCAAGATCCGTTAGTTTTTTGAGACATGGTTTCAGGTTTTCTGCAATGCTCTGTTCATGATAAAGCTCATTAATTGCCAAAAAATCTCCTGTTGACAGTACCTCCATTCGGTCATTTCCAATTTGGTTGATCAATGAGAGCATTTTCATGTCAAGCACTACGCCATTTAAAGTAAGGCTGACAAAGTTTTCATCCGTACCCGTAAAGTCTGGCAGTTGTTTCGCCTCTTTGATGCTCAGCTCATAAATGAGGTTCATCCCTTGGCCGGATCGCTCAACTAAACCGCAAAGGGCCAGAATCTCTGCAATACGGCGATTACGTGGCAGTTGGCGGTCAAGAATGTTCTCCAACGAGATTCCATTAGGAAAACCGCCCGGGCTCTCAACCACAAGCCTATTCTGATACTGGCGGATAAACACACTTCCGCCCATCTGATAATTTCTATGGCTGACAGCATTTAAGATTGCTTCACGAACTACGCGTTCGTTAAATGTCGGGATATCGTAGACAAAGAATCCTTCCTGATAATGCTGCTTATCATTTCGAAGGTTGATCAGTTCCCATAGACGATTATAACAGGAGAAAAAACCCACTCGAAACTCTTCCCGCTGACTCGCTGGTCCTGATACTTCTGATGAACGGTATTCAAATACGACCTCCGCCTGGGGCAAGTACTTCCCCAGAGATTCCCGCTTTCCGAACAGCACCAGCGCCGCATAGGTGATTCCATCATCCGTGATCGCTTCACAGTCATGGAGAAGCTGCTCCGCAGATAGACTCGTGAGCCTCTGATTTCTGCTCTTTGTCACCCACCTGTCGCGAAACGCCTCAATCGCTTCCTCATCTAAGTCGTCCAAATCAGCATCAGGACAAATGCTTCCAGAAAAATCAAACCCGGCTTCTGCGTAAATTTTGCGCCTAATTTCCTCTGGCATCGGAATCAAGCTGTCCCCCTCATACCACCACGCTACACCATCACATTGCACAGGCAAGCCAAGAGGACGGCTCGCCACATCAAAGGTCAGGACACGTTTGCCTTGGTACTCATACAGCTGGAAATCAACCATAATCTTCAATTTACCAATGAGTCCCATCCGTGTGCGCTCCGGCTGATCAAATGCACTGCTCCCTACCACTTGACGCGGCCGCTTATCGGTAATGCCAAAAACCAATTTCCCTCCGCCACAGTTTGCCAGAGCGCAACAGCATCGTGCCGCTTCGCCAGAATCAAACCGGTTCTTCGCTTCCTTGAACTGGACGTTCTCACCTTCCTTGGCCTCCAGCAATTCTTCAACTGTCATTGAGATGTGCATCAGGGACACCTCCTGCTTCTCATGTCACCTTACTCTATGAGTGATTTTCCTCAAAATTCTCGACCTGTTCCATTACCTTTCGAAAAACTTCTGGGCTATACTGAGGTGGATATCCGTTTTTAATTAGGCACACTTTGATATCAAATTTCAGCTGATCCCTGACAATCTGGTTGTTGAGCCAATCGGCAAACGAGGATTTTATCTCAATGATTTCCTTGATCTTTTTGGCCAAAGATTTACATTTTTCGTTCACAGACACACCGTCAACCATTTTGTCAGTGCCGTATTCAAAGTTATACTGGTCACGCAAAGCCATCAATATATCGTAGAAAGCCTTTTCCTCAAAGGTAAGCCCAACCTTTCGGAAACTATCCCGATCGGCATTCATCTCTTTCAAAATCTGCAATGCTTGCTCCGTTGCATTTTGAATAATCTCTTCCGAGGTTTCTTCCTGTGCGGCTCCAGCCTCTTCTGTGGTAAGATGTTTGCGCCGTTCATGGTACTGCTTGATGGTTTCCTCCAGCATTTCTTGGAACTTTTTCGCTGCCATCTGGTTCGTTTTACTATACTCCGAAATCTGCTTGCGCAGCATTTTTATCAGCAGCTCAAGCTTAGACGCCGGCATTTTGACATCAGATAGTTTTTCAAAATATTCCGGGCTGAAAATATCCTCCTGTTCTCCATTTTCCAGGATACTCTCAACTTGGCTATATTTCAATGCCTCTTCTACCATTTTTGCCACATGGCAATTCATGGTATCGGTGTCAACTTCACTGGTTCCACTCATTTTGCGAACAAATCCTGCGATGGCCATAAAGCATTGCGCAAGGGAAGATTCTTCTTCGCTGAGTTCGCCTGACGGCTGGCAAATGTCATAAGCGGCCCGCATTTTCTTTACTGTTTTCAAAAAATAGGTTTTGAATGGTACTTTACAAACACCTTTCCCACCGTTGCTCTCTGTTTGCAGCTCCCTCGTGGAAATAAAAACATATTCAGCCGCTTTCGTCAAGAGCTGATATCGTTCAGCAGGATCTCCATCTGGATCAAGAAACGGAACCAGGTCATAGCCTGCAAAGAGATCCCTCAGAATAAGCAATTTTTCTTTGAATATATTCGTAGCCTGTTCTACGTCGTCTGTAGACGGGGCCACAGAATTGTCTCCGCCATACATTTTCATAGCTTCGCGCATATTGTCGCGAATTCCAATGTAATCAACAATCAAACCGTAGTCCTTTCCTGGATACTTTCTGTTGACACGGCTTATTGTTTGAATCAGCATATGCTTTTTCAATGGCTTGTCATTGTACATATAGGTAAGCGAAGGCACATCAAAGCCAGTAATCCACATATCGACAACAATTGCAATACGAAAGTTTGACTTTTCCTGTTTAAATGCGGCGTCAAGAGCATCCGAGCGCTTATCGTTTTTCACTCCACCGAGGTAATTGTACATATCCTCCTGATCGTTGCTGCCGACGCTTGCCACCATTGCCATAAAGGGCATTGGCCTCAATTCTCGCACTTCTTCTTCGGAGGCGTCAACTCCATCCGGCACCTTCTTTTCCACAAACCATTCCGGATATTTCCCCTGGAATTTTTTCAGCAGTTCATAGGCAATGGGCCTGCTGGAACACACGATCATTGCTTTCTGCACTCTGTCCGGGTCATTGGCGCAGGAGGAAACATAGTGGTCATGAATATCAACGGCAAGGCGTTCCAGGCGCGAAGGCTCGCCCAGAATGACTTCCATTGAGCTCATGGCCTTTTTGCTGGCCTCAATATCCTCCTCTGTTGCGCCGTCGTCGGCGCATTTTTTGTAGTAGTTCTCGATCTGTTTCACTTTTTCCTGGTCCAGCAAAACCTTTGCAATGCGCGGGTGATACTTGATGGACACAGTCAGCCCATCCGCAACCGCTTGGTCCATCGTATACCGGTCGATCTCGCCGCCGAACGTCTGATAGGTTTTGTCAATGGGCGTACCAGTGAAGCCCACAAAGGTTGCCCGTGGGAACGCTTCCTTTAGAACTTTCGCATACGGCTTGGACACCATCGCTTTCATATTCTCGTCAACATTCTTGCTGAACTTGATTTTTATGGAATGCTCAAGCTGGGTCCTGTGGGCTTCGTCCGAAAAACAGATGATGTTTGCGCGGGTGTTAATCTCCCCGGTTTTATCGTCTTCCCTGTCGCAGAACTTCTGGATCGTGCAAATGTAAAAACCTCCGCTTTGGCGCGCCCTTAGCTCATCACGTAGCGCCTTACGGCTTGGAACAACACGGACCTCTCCGAGATTCAAAAATTCCTTGCTCTTTGTGAACAGCTTCGCCCCCTGCTTCTGAAGCTCATCTCGGTCAACGATCATCACAATGGTGGGCGAGCCGATCTCCGGCACATCGGTGCAGCGCAGGGCGAGCTGGCGGGCCAGGAACGCCATAGTATAGGTCTTGCCGCAACCCGTCGCGCCGAAATAGGTCCCACCTTTGCCGGTGCCTTTGCGCACGGATTCGATAATGCTTTGCTTCAAAAGGCGCGCGGCGAAAAACTGCGGATACCGGCAGACAATTTCACGTTCCTCGCCGTCGTACTCGCTGTCCTGAAAATAGATGTAATCGCGGAAAATCTCAAGGAATCTTTTCGGGCGGTACACGCCCTTTATCATGGTTTCCAGCTCCTCAAAGGGCAGCGTGGAAACCTTGTCCCCGTCCTCCACACGGCGCCAGGCATAAAAATGCTCGTAAGGTGTGCGGACCGTGCCCAGCCGCGTTTTGACTCCGTCGGAAATACAGGCCAGTGGGCAGTAGTGCAGCAGATGGGGGATATCGCGCCAATAACGGATATTGATCTGCTCCCAGGCGGCATAAACTGTGGCGTTTTCGTCCGCCGGATTTTTCAGCTCGATCACGCACAGCGGCATTCCGTTGACAAAGAGAAGGATGTCCGGCCGGCGGTTTTTGATCTGTCCGTTATTGGTGTATTCCACCGTAAACTGATTGACTGCCCGGAAAATATTGTTTTCCGCAGCCTCAAAGTCGATCAGCGCCACCATTTTGGCCAGGCCATTCTGCGGTGTGAACTGAATGCCGTCCACCATCCAGCCATACACCTTGTGCAGGGTGGCAAAATCGCTCTCCGCGCCCGCCAGACGAACCGTGTCAACGATCTGGCAGACCTCCTCGGCGGTCAAATCGGGGTTTGTATTGCTCAAAAACAGCTCCAAATCGTCCGTGTATAGGACTTCTCTCCGGGACGCGCGGGGAATGCTGGTTCCGGGGAGATACTGCCAGCCCTCTTTTTCTAAAAAGGAAAGAAACGTGGATTCAAATTCCTGCTCGCAGTAGCGGCCGTTGTAGTTTTGCAATTTTGCCATTCCCTCAACCCCTTTCTTGGAGCGAGCCTCGAATCAAAATCGGGCAGATGTCTTTGATTTGGGCTTTGAGCTGCTCATTGAGCTTTTTTCTTGTGATGTACACATGATAGATATCCGCAATGGCCTCTTGGACCTTGATGTCAGGGACGGGGATTTTAACGCCGCACAGCTCGTTCCAGTCAAAGGTCTCTCTGGCTGAACCCCAGGAATTAAAGCGTGCGTAACGATCAAATTCTGTTCTTGTAAGAAATAGCATCAAATATTCTGGAAGCAAAAATTCATGATTCGTTTCAAACACAGTGGAAATTGAAGATACTAAAAAAGGCTCCGTTGTGTTATTAAATCCCAGTGAAATTTTATCGCCACGCCTTGAGGTGTCTGGAACATAGGCAATCTGTCTGGGTTCGACCACTTTATAACTGTGAAGGCTGACGCCAGTCATATCCGCCTTTGTAAAAATCATTTCCTTGTTTGTTGCCAGTCCTCGAACCGAATCAACGGTAAGGTCCATATCATTTCGCCGATCGCTTTCATTTAGATATGGTCCAATTTCTTCACAAGGCATTTTTCTCCGTAAATCTTCAATGTAGCCATCACAGACCAGCTTCAAATCCTCCAACCCGCGCTCGTAGCTTTTCTGGTTGGAAATCATTGCTTTGTAGATATCAACATATTTCTGCTGCACCGGGAATGGCGGCAGTTCCAACTCTACCGCACAAAGGTCCTCCCAATTATAGAACTCTGTAGAGCTGCCCCAGGAATTGGTAATCACATAGCGGTCAAATTCTGAGCGGTTGAAATACATATAAAGCCATTCTCCCATGAGAACCTGTTTTGAATCTGCCTTGACGCGGAAAACAACATAGTCCTCTGTACAGATCACGGGCTTGTCCCCATCATGGTAGGCAATGCTGAATTTACTTCCGTTTCTGGATGTTCTATGGTTAAAGACAAACTCTCCCGGATATACGATTTGAAATTTCGTCAGATCGCGGCCATTGATATCCGCCTTTGTCGGCATCAGCAGCTTTAGGTTATTGACGCCACGAACATTTTCGGGACCAAATGCAAGCTCCGAATTAGTCACCTCGCGCAGTTCGATATGGTCGCCGAGCCTGCATTTAGTCAATGCCATACCCAATCCCCCTGAACGCGTCCTCCAGCATCTTTTGAGACTGCTTTTCCTGCGCCAAAACCTCCTGCATCTCTCTTTGAATACGGCCCATTTCAGCGTGGAAATCAATGTCCAGATCGTGGTCAATGAACTCAATATACTTGCTCGGGATCAGGCTCCAGCCCTGGTTTTCGATTTCGTCAATGCCGACGCTGCGGTAAAACTCCGGCTCCTCATAATGCGCTCCGTTTGTTCCTTCGTTCTGCCATGTATGATAGATGCCCGCCGCTCTCTGAATCTGCTCTGTGGTCAAGCGCACTTTCTTTTTGCTCTCACCCTTGACCGGATTCTCCGTCCAGGTGCGCAGGTCCATAAAGAGGATCTCATGTTCTCTACTGCGCAGAGTCCTTCCATGATAGGCTCCGCCCTTTTTATTCTGATTCAAAATCCAAAGGGTGACGCTGATGTCCGTTGTGATAAAGAGCTCCCGGGGGAGAATGATGATCGCTTCCACTTTGTCATTCTGGATCAACTTTTTCCGGATCCCCAGCGTATCGCTGTCACCCAAAGCGCCGTTTGCCAGAAGAAATCCGGCGACGCCGTTGAGCGGTTTCAGGTGGGAAAGGATGTGCAGAATCCAGGCATAGTTCGCGTTGCTCTCCGGCGGTGTTGCATAGTCTGCCCAACGCGGATCATGCTTCAGATTATCGTTGTACCAGCCTTTCAAATTGAACGGCGGATTTGCCATGATGTAGTTGAAATAAAGGCCCCTGTGCAGGTCGTGGGTAAAAGAGGAATCGCTCGTTTCGCCAAGGTTGTGGCTGATTCCGCGCAAAGCAAGATTCATCTGCGCCAGCCGATAGGTGGCGGCTTCCTTCTCCTGTCCATATACATTGATGCGGCTGATATCGCCCTGCTTGGCTTTGACGAGTTCGGCGCTCTGAATAAACATACCGCCCGAGCCGCAGCACGGATCATATAAGGTGCCGTCAAACGGCTCAATCATCGTGGCGATCAACTGGACCACGTCATGGGGTGTATAGTATTCGCCCTCTTCCTTCGTCGCATTTACGGCAAATTCCTTGAGAAAGTATTCGTAGACCCGGCCAATCAGGTCTTTCTCTTCCCCAAACGTCTTGTGACTGATTTTGTTGACCTCGTCCACCACCATTTTGATGTCCTTCGGCGCAAGGTTGCGTGCGGTGAAGGTGCCCTCCACAAAGCATTCCTTCAGATGTTTGCTGCTGGCCGCGATGCTGTGCAGAGCGGTATCGAGCGCCACATTCAGCTTCGGCGCAGGCGTATTGATGATCGTTGACCAACGCGCCTCCACGGGCAGGTTATATGTGCCGTCTGTAAAAGTGGCGTCGTCAAAAAATGCCGCTCTGATCTGCTCGTCATCCGGGTCAAGGCCCTGCGCGATCAACGCTTGGCGAAGATTCTCAATACCGTCTTCAAACTTTTCCCCGATAAAACGCAAAAATACGAGTGTCAGCATCGTATCACGCTTTTCAAAGAACGAGCCGGAATTACGCGCCTGGCGCAAAATATCGCGGCATTTGAAAAGGATCGTGTCCAGATTCAAAGTCTCTTCTGCATTTTTCCTGGCCATGTGAGGATACCTTCCTTTGCAACTTTATCTATACAGTATCATAGCAATTCCTGGTTGATTTTTCAACCGTTCCTGGCAAATCTCAAAATAATCGTTTGTCAGTCCTCCTGTTCCCTCCGTTTCCGCACTGCATCTGTGCAAGCGATCAGTGCCTGATACCGAAAACAGCCTTCCCGGTGGTCATTGATGATACCGCAGGCTTGCAAGTGAGAATAGACAGTAACAGAACCCATATATTTCAGCTCCCGCCTTTTCAGGTCGGCGCTGACTCGGTCGGACAGACCATTCCGAGCAGGGAGGGTGCCTTTCTGATGTCCCATATAGAGATAAGTTTTTCCTTTGGTGAAGCCCCAGATATATTCGCTGAAAGAACCGAACTCGGTTCGGATTTTTTGAAAGCACCGGGCGTTGTGAATGACAGCCTCAATCTTCCTTCGGGAACGGATCATTCCCGCTGTATTCAGAATTCGTTCCGCATCCGCCTCACCATAAGAGGCCACCTTGTCGAAATCAAGGTTGTCAAAACAGTTCCTGAAGATTTCCCGTTTCTGAATCATCATATTCCAGTTCAGGCCGCACTGCATGACCTCCATCATCAGGAACTCGAATTGCTTCCGGTCGTCGTGAACTGGCACACCCCACTCCTCATCATGGTAGCGAATCATTTTCTCATTTCCCAAACACCATGGGCAGCGCTCCATTTTTGATTCCTCCTTGTCTGTCGACTATTGTGGATTGCACCAGTGTCTTCAAAGATAACGACCGCGCTCACTGACGATTCAGTTCCTCACGCAGCCGCTCCGCAATGGCGGCCTTCTCGTCCTGCGTCCTCGCCCGGTCATACGCTGACAGGGCTTCGTCCCGGAGCCGTTCGGACTCCGTCTCCCACCCCAGAAAATCTACCTTTGTCATGGCGCCCTTTTTCGTCCGCGCAAAGTATTTTTTATAGGCCCGCTGGTGGATGGCCCAGATCTCATTGTTGAGCACCTTGGCCCGAAAACTCTTGGCGGAGCCCACCTCCCGGCAAGTCTTGCCCTCCCCGCTGTTGGGCGCAGGTTGGTCGCAGTAGTTGTAGCTGGCCCCTGGCATTTGCAAAAACCACCGTCCACAGTTGGCGCACCGCTTTGGGACGAAGCCCCGCTGTAGGCCCCTCATCAACTCCACATAGATGAAATCCTCCAGCCGGTCAAAGTACAGCTTCTCCACCAGCTCGTGGTGTTCCGCATCGATCTCCAACACGGCATACTGGATGTTCACCTGGGGCGCATCCACCTCCGATGACTGTCCAAGGCTCACGCCGCTCACATAGGCGTCCAAACAATTTTCACGGATCTGCTGGGCCAGAGGGACTTTCCTCTGGCCCTTCTTTTTTTCAAAGGCCCTCCGCTGAAACGCCTCCGTTAAAAACCAAGCGTACCTCTCCTGAATGAAGCGGACGGCGCCGGCCTGCTCCTGCATATAGGCCAAATCCTTCTGCCCGTCCGAAAGGATGTATTCTTCAAAAGCCGTCCGCGCCTCGCCAACTACAAAATGCTCCACGGGCATCTCGTTGAACTGCCGCAGGTCAGACAGGAACAGGCGAAAGTAGGGGAGGGAGGACAGATCCCGCACCGCGTCCATAAATGCCCGCGGCGCCGCCTGGGCGTCCTTCGCCTCTATGGTTTGCTCCAAAACGGAAAGCGCACGCTCATACGGTGCGGCATCGTAATTCAACAGCTCGGTCAGAACCTCACCGTAGGGATGCGGTGTTGGGCTCCACTCCACCCAGTAGGCGTTCTGCCCGAACTGCACTTTGATGTGTGTGCGTGGTCGGCCTATGTCAAACAGATCTTTTCCCAAAGCGCCCATGACTCCGCCTCCGATAGATAACGTAACGCGCATATTAGTGTATACACCTATATGATACAAAACCTATTGACAAATGTCAAGTAAAATGATAAGCTGAAAAAGCAAAATAGAGAATTAGATATAGGAAAATAAAATCAATTTTGCAAATCGCACCTCGACAACTGAATACCCACCGTCGGAGAGCATACTCCCTGGGCGAAGCAGCGCCAAGACTCTTAATGCAAGATGAGCGTGCCAACAAGGTGAAAACGCCGCAGTGAGATTCTGGGGCTGGAAGGGGTACGGTGTGTGGCCAGTCTAACGTTTTTAACCAGCAGACAGAGTTCAGTCCCCTCTCTATCTGCACCTAATTCTATAAGAAAGGAATCCAAATGAACTTATCTGAGTACAAAAGTTATGACGATCTGCCACTGTTTCTGAATGCGGCAACAGTGGCAAAGGTGCTGGGCGTGTCGCTCAGCAGTGGTTATGAACTGATGCACGAGCCAGACTTCCCCGTCCTCAAAGTCGGGAACCGAATGGTGATACCCAAGGAAAAATTCGTGGAGTGGGTAGGCCAGCACACCAGCGAAGGTACTGGCCGGTGAGAAAACGCATTCCGCTCATTGGATGTCTCAAACGCAATCCAAGCCGCAATCGTTTCTCAATCCCCAACGCGGTGTGGACATACAAGCTCAAGCCGGTTGAGTTCGTGCTCCTGTCCTACCTCTGCTGCTGCCACTCGCGCAAAAGCGACCGGGCGGGGATTACTGCAGGAGCTATCGCCCGTACCGTTCACCTGACGGTGACCACAGTGAAAAAGCATCTGGTTTTCTTGAAAAGTGCGGAGATCATCACCGAGCACAACACGCTCTCCCCGACGTTTCTGTCCGCAAGTGAAGGTAATTTTTTCACTCTGCCCAATGAAATCTTTCTGCTGAAACTCCCGTCCTCCGCGTTCATGGCGTACGCCTATCTGCTACTAATCGAGGATCGCCGGACGCACACCTGCCACCCCAGCTACAACACCATCGCCGCAGCAACCGGTATCTCCAAGAACACCGCAATGAAAAGCATCGGCACACTTCTGGAGATGGGACTCATCGCTGTGGAGCCCAGCAGCTATTTCGACAAATGCGGGATGAAATGGAAAGGCAACAACCTCTACACCATCCTGCCAACACAGCGTGCGGTGGGTGCGTTCTATCAACAGCAACTTCAAGAGTTGGTGTTCGCGGCAAAATCCAAGTGTCCCCGTCAGCAGAAATGCGGGCCGAAGGACAACGCAGACGGGGCCCTGCCACAACCCAGCGCAAGCGGACTCGGAAGGCCCAAGGGCAGCGCAGAGGGCCGATTTTAGGGCAAGCAGGATAAAACCCGGCGCCGCTTACGGCTCCGGGCGGTCACAGCAGCCCGCAGTGCGGGCCGCTTTCAGGGCTTTTTCCGGCCGGAGAAAGGATTTTCAGAACTGTTCGGAAATTTTAAGCGGGTATCACATCAGGCGTCACTTTGGGACCGAAAAACCACTTCTGACGTCTGGTTTGCCCGAAAGCCAGCCGTTTCAAGGGGTTAGCGCAATGTCTGTTCTGCCATCACGGACGTTTCAAGGGCATTATTGGCGGAACAGGGAGGATGATCCCCAAATCAAAACATGGAGGAATTTATGAGCAGGGAAAACAAAGACCGTCTGGCCTTGCGCATGAGGCCGGACACCAAGCAAAAAATCGAGCAGTGGTATATGGCGGCGGGATGCCACAGCCGAAATCAGTTTGTAGAACGGGCAGTGAATTTCTATGCGGACCACTTGGCTGCTCAAAGCAATGACAGCCTGCCTGGCGCGATCACCTCTGCGCTGGATGGCCGGCTGGGGATGTTCGAGGACCGGATGTCTTCGCTCCTCTACAAGCACGCGGTGGAGCTGGACATGATGGCGGGCATCCTGGCAGACAGCTATGAGTTCACCCCGGAGGAGATCCGCCGCCGAAGGGCGGACAGCGTGCGCAACGTCAAGAACACAAACGGACGGCTGCCCTTCGAGCAGAAAATTCATGCGGAAGATGGCATGGAGGATGAATGGCTCGACTGATTTTGAAAAGCCCATATTTCAAAAGCGGCGCAAAGGCGTGCAGCCATGCCAAGTACATCGCTACGCGGGACCGGGTGGAGCTGGTCCCAGATGGGCGCCCCGCTACAAAAAAGCAGGAGCAGCTCATTGTCAGCTTCACAAAAGATTTTCCCGACGCGAAAAAGCTGCCGGAGTACGACAGCTACCGAGACAGTCCCACCAAGGTCAACGCTTCCGTATTCATCACCCGGGCGCTGGAGGACAACTGGTCTGACATTCAGCAGAGCGATGTCTACGCGGAGTACATAGCAACCCGCCCTCGGGTTGAGCGCGTGGGCAGCCATGGCCTGTTCGGTGATAAGGACTATGTGGATTTGAAAAAGGTGACAACAGAGCTGCAGGCGCATGAGAAAAATGTGTGGGCGCACATCATCTCGCTGAAGCGGGAGGACGCCGTTCGTCTGGGTTACGACAACGCCAGGACATGGCGGAATTTGCTCCGTGCCCACCGCAACGATATCGCCGCCGCTATGAATATCCCGGCCAACGAGTTCCGCTGGTACGCCGCGTTCCACGACGAGGGCGACCATCCCCACGTCCACATGATGGCGTGGTCTGCTGGAAACGCTCTGGGATATCTCAGCCCGGTGGGCATTGAAAAAATCAAGTCCATGCTGACCAACGATATCTTCCGTCAGGAAATGCTCCACGTCTACGAACAGAAAAGCCATTCCCGGGATGAGTTGGTGGCGGAGGCCCGCCGCGTCATGCTGGAGCTGGCCAGCGAGATGAGGCGGGATGTCTGTGAACACCCGGAGGCTGAAGCGCTCTTGCTGACGCTGTCCCGCGAGTTGAAAAATGTGAAGGGCAAAAAACAGTACGGATACCTTCCCAAGCGTGTAAAAAAGTTGGTGGATGAGGTCGTAGATCAAATGGCACGTCTGTCCTCTGTGGAGAAATGCTACGTAAAGTGGCAGACGTGCCAGCAGGAGGTCAACGAGTTCTACTCAGACAAGTCCATGGAGCGCGTTCCACTGTCCCAGCAGAAGGAGTTCCGCGCCATCCACAATGCCGTCATCCAGGCTGCGCTCCGGCTGGAGCATCTCACCTTTGAGGACAGTGCCATGGAGCGGCATGACGAGCCGGATGATTCGTTCCAGACCGATGATGTGTGCCGACGGCTCTGGGCAGTGATCCACGATAGCGAGCTGCCGCTGGAACTGCGCGACGAGGGAGTTGAGCGGCTCCGCACACAGGCAGAGGGCAGCGATTCGTATGCTCAATTTCTTCTGGGCAGGCTGTACCGTGACGGTCCGCTGGTCACGCCGGACTGGGTGGAAGCCCGACATTGGTTTGAACAGGCGGCACAAAGTCTCCCGGACGCACAGTACGCGCTGGGCAAACTGCTGCTGACCGACGACGTAGAAGTCCATGACCGGGAGCGGGGCATCCACTGGCTGATACAGTCCGCCGAGGGCGGGAATGCGTATGCAGCTTATCACCTTGGCAAAGAATTGCTGAACGCCGGGAACACGGCGGAGGCCCTGCCTTGGCTCACAATGTCTGCGGAGGCAGATAACCCGTATACAGAGTACCTTCTGGGCAAGCTGTATTGGGAGGGCGAAAATATCCCCCAGGACATGGAGCAGGCCCTCTACTGGCTGACCCAGGCGGCGGAGCAGGGGCACGCTTATGCCCAAATCCTGTTGGAGCGGCAGGATAGTCCTTCTCTGCCCTCTGCCATTCTGGCGGTAAACAGTCTGCTCCATTCGATAGGGCGTATCTTCCAGGACAGCGCCCGGGCGATGGACAACACCCAGGGCCAACACACCGACCGCAAGCTACGCCGCAGGACACAGGAAAAGAAAATCGCCATGGGCCACAAGCCGGATGACCATGAGGAGCAGGACTGGGGCGGCATATCCATGTGACCCACGTAAAACCTGCGTCACAGTAAACAAATAAGGGTATCTCACTGTGCATTATGCTTCGTTTGCGCCGCTGTTTTTCTCCAGGCTGTAATCTGGACTTCTCCCCGGTGCTTCGGTATTGTGTTGTTTGCCAACGGCACACAAAATATGAAGGGAGAATCACCATGAGTAGAAAAAGAGAAGCAGTATTTATGGGAATCGGGATTCTAGCCGGTTTCGCTCTGAGCGGTCCGGCGGCTCAAGCGGCGACTACGATCACTGCCACATTCAGTAATCAGCCGATCTATGTGGGCGGTCAACGTGTATCAATGATCGCCTACTCCATCGGCGGCAACAACTACGTCAGGCTCCGGGACATCGGCAAAGCGGTGGACTTCGACGTGACCTATGACGCCGCTTCCAATACGGTCCAGATCAACAGCGCACAGCCGTACCAGGAGGAGATCCCGCAAATCATTCCCGGCTCATTCGAGGAGCGCGTACAAATCGCGCTGGCACAGCTGAAAGATCAATATCCTGACGGAACAGTCTATCCCACGCCGTACCGATCTACCAGCAGCGGCCCATACACAAAAGGCATCCACTGCGCCGGATGGGCTGCGCTGTGTTCCGATGCCGCCTTCGGTGATCTTCCCTGGCGGTGGATAGACAAACCAAACTGGGACCAGCTCCGGCCCGGCGACTTGGTTGAATACAAGAACACTGAGTCGTACCATGTGGTGGTGGTTACTCAAAAGACTGATGAATACATTTTTGTCACCGAAAGCGGAAATCACAACAAGGCTCTGTGGAGCGGTCAATACTTCCGCTGGTGGCTGGAGGAGCAACCCCATTATATCTGCTACACCCGGTACCCGCAATAGTGTCTGCCAAGGCGAATCGCCGGGGGCCGCTCCGCAGGGAGCGGCCCCCACCTGTTTCCGCCGTGTGCACCCCTGTGCGGCGGTTTGTGCCTATCTTTCGCACCAGATAACATCCGTGCCCCTCCCACAAGTGAATCGCGGCGTCGGCCCTTTTATGGGTCGCTGTGAGGAACTGCGAATTGCACCACTGTTAACAAAGAATAGCCCAGGAAATGCAGCGTAAAAATATGTGTCTGGACTGATAATTCTCTCTGAATTGAGTAGCTATTTCCGCCGACCTGTGGTATGGTGTGTCGCTGCAGGAGGCGAGAACAATGCGAAAAACCTTGGAAGATTTCTACTACGGCAACATCACGCCCGGCGAACAGGATATGGCACCAAAATCAGAGCTGAAGCAAGCGACAGACCGTGTGGTACGCTGCGAAAACCAGCTTATGGAGCAGCTCGACGAGGCTGGGCAAGCGATCTTGGCAAAGCTCATCGAATCGCAGCACGAAATCGACAGCATCACAGCCCTGGAAAACTTCATCCTGGGTTTTCGGCTGGGCGCCAAGATCATGATGGAATGTATGGATGACAACGATGGCGACATCAGAAATGGAGGTGGTTGACTATGGCGAAGCGCAGACCGTCTGGGGACGGTATGGTGCGCAAGCGGGAGGATGGCCGCTGGGAGGGCCGCATTGTGGTGGGACACAAAGAAAATGGTGATTCCATCTTTCGCTACATTTACGCCGATACCCAGAAGGAGCTGACCGCGAAGCTCCGTCAGAACATCGACATCTACCAGGGTATTGATTTGACGGAGCGAAGCAGAATGGCTCTTGCGGAATGGTTGACAAAATGGCTGGGGCAGATGTCCGCCACCCTTCGGCCCGGCACCTTGGAGCATTATCAGCGAGATATGGAAAACCATGTTGTGCCTTGTCTGGGGAAGAAAATGCTCTCCCAAGTGACAGCGGCAGATTTGAGAAAACTTTACGATAGTCTGAAGAAAAGTGGTCGGGTAAATCCCCGTCCCGGCCAAAGCCGCGGGCTTTCCAGCACCACTGTCCATGGCATTCATACCACCCTCCACCACGCACTCAGTGCAGCGGTGGAGCAGGGGCTTATCCCCGCCAACCCCGCCGATGAAGTGGAGCTGCCCAAAGCCATCCGCCAACCCATGAACATCTTGAACGAGGATCAACTGGACACTTTCATGGATGCCATCAAGGCTGATTCCATCTGGTATGACTTCTTCTACACCGAACTGACCACCGGCCTTCGATTGGGTGAAATCTGCGGGCTTATATAGACAGACTTCGACTGCAGGGCGGGGATGCTCCACATATGCCGCACCCTGCACCGGGAAAAGGGCGGCAGACTGGTGGCCGGGGACACCAAAACCTACGCCGGAACCAGGAAAATCCTCCTACCACCCAGCACAGCGGAGTTGTTGAGGGCACGAAAGAAAACTTCCTTCTCTCCTTGGATTTTTCACGACCCCCTCCGCCCAGAGGCCCCCGTGAACCCCAGTGCCGCCTACCATCATCTGAAGAAGCTGCTGGCCCAGGCCGGACTGCCCAGCATCCGCTTTCACGATTTGCGTCACACATTTTCTACCCATGCACTGGCCAGCGGTGTGGATGCTAAGACCCTGTCTGGCATCCTGGGCCATACAAAAGCGTCCTTCACGCTGGACACTTAGAACTTGTATTCATAAGCGTTTGAGCAAAGTGTGAAAATGAGAGATTTTGACCATGGCCTCAGCGGAAGAAACGGA
>ERZ808041.354-NODE-354-length-38802-cov-25.260891_pt1 | contig 38802 bp, 23 predicted proteins | sample MGYA00380192_ERZ808041 | MGnify/ENA primary metagenome ERZ808041 (study PRJEB31490, sample SAMN06133412) | mouse gut metagenome | isolation source: Z1_1 | host: mice | place: China: Chengdu | collected 2015-05 ...
GTTTCATGATGGTGCAAAGTTACAACACGAAATACCCCTTTGAATGTAGTTTTTGTACTAATGGCAAAATTTTTTTTGCTCGACGGGTGTTATGGATACAAAACACAAAAATAACAGATTGAATATTAATCATGTATAAGCCCGCCACTCCGTGGCTTGCAGCCATGGAAGATTCTATGCCGCGCGTTGCGCTGCGCTCCACGTGCGGTTAATCATGGAGTCGCGCATCCTGCGCTTCCTTCTTTGAGTTTATAGTGAATAGGGATGGGCAAGAGGGGGATATAAAAAGCAGGCGCAAGCGGGGAGCTTGCGCCTGTGCGGTATGATATGATTTTAGCCGATGGTGATATTATTTCTTTTCGGCGGGTTTTTCGATGCCTTCTTTTGTGGCACGTTCTTCCATGCGCTGGATGCGGAGGTCGAGGTCGGGGTGGGAGGAGAAGAGCTGGTTGACCTTGCTTGTTTTCTTGCCGGTGGTGCCGTTTTTCTCGGCCTGCTGGTCCTGGAGCGACTTGAGGCGCTTGAAGCTCAGTGCCATAGCCCAGGGGTTCTTGCCGTGGCTCTTGAGGAACTCGTAGCCATAGTCGTCGGCGGCTTTCTCCTGCTTCTGCGAGTAGGTGGCGGAGGAAAGGGCTTCGCCGAGGCTGCCGAGCTGGGAGTCGGTGAGCGCGGCGGCGACGTTGCCGGTGGATGCTACGGCGTCTTTCAGCGCGCCGGTGAGGAGCGACTGCTTGAAGGCCTTTTTGCTGTCCTTGTGGGCTACGTGGCCGATTTCGTGGCCGATGACGCCGAGGAGTTCATCGTCGCTCATGATGTCCATGAGGGAGGAGAACACGCGAACGCTGCCGTCGGGGCAGGCGAATGCGTTGACGTCGATGACGTCGTAGACCTTGAAGTTCAGGGGTATACCTTCTACGGATGTGAGGCCTTCGGTGAGGCGGCGGAGGCGTTTGGTGTAGTCGTTGTTCTCGTCGGTGACGGGGTTGTTCTTGTCCATCCAGTCAATGTATTCCTTGACGTAGGCGGCCATCTGTTCGTCGGTGATGGTGAAGGCCTGTACGGCTTTGCCGGCGCTTTTCAGCAGTCGGGCTTTGTTGAACTGGGAGTAGGCGGGTGCGGCTACGGCAAGCAGCATGGCGACGAGGGCCAGGCGGAAGATGCGGATGCTCATTTTTAAATAGTTTATAGTTTAGAGTTTATAGGTAAGAGGGGTGCGACCTGCGGTCGCAAAGCAGATCTTCTGTATTTTTTTGTGGATGCAAAAATACAAAAAAATACAGATATATTACGTCAAACAGCCTCTTAAACTATCAGCTTGGTTTTGGTGTAGTTCTCGCGGAAGACTTTGGGGGAGCAGCCTTTTTTGCGCTTGAAGATGCGGTTGAAGTTGGAGATGTTGTTGAATCCACATTCGTAGCATACTTCGGCGATTGTCTTGGAGGTGTCGACAAGGGTGCGGGCTGCGTGGCCTATGCGCACATCTATTATATACTCCGAGAGGGTGCGCCCCGTGCGCAGCTTGAAGAAGCGGCTGAAGGCTGTCGGCGTCATGCCGGCCAGGGAAGCCATGTCGTTGAGGTAGATGGATTTGGCGTAGTCGCGGTTGATGGTTTCCTGAACCTTGAGGATGCGGCGTGAGTCGCTGGGAGTGTGCGCGTTGGAAAAAGCCGTGGAAGATAGCAGGTGGTATTCGGAGCTTATGCTCAGATAGTAAAGCACTTCAAGCAGGCGCAGCATGCGGATGAAACCGGGTTGTGACTGTGTGAGTTCGTCGAGCCGGTCGTAGATTTTCATGATGGCGGGCAGATGGAAGGCGATGCCCGTCTTGGCGTTGTTGAGCAGGGCGCGGAGGCTGCTCATCTGCGTCTTGCTGAGGAAAGAGCCGTCGAGGAAGTCGGGCGCGAACTGTATAGTGATCTCGCGCATGTCGGTCATCTCGTGGTTGTGGTCTTCCCAGCCGTGTTCGATTTCCGGTCCCACGAGGACGAGGTCGTAATCGCCGAGCACTTCTATGCTGTCGCCGACGATGCGTTTTGCACCATTGCAGTTAGTCACGAAGTTGAGCTCATACTCCTCGTGGCGGTGAATGGGATAGTCGAAGGTAATCTTGTGCCTGTCGACGAGATAGAAGCAGTCGCTGTCGTTGAGAGGCGTTATTTCGGTTATCGTATGGTTCATAAATAAAGCGTCAACAGATAAATAAATACAAATATTACACTTGTATGTGAAGATGATATTAGAATTGGTACGCCGCAAAGTTAGGGGATAAATTTGAAATAAACAAAAATTGTGATACTTTTTTATCGAAAAGTTGACAAATAATGATGATTCTTGCGGCATTGGCTCTTTGGCGGTATCTTTGCAAAAGAAATAAATAAACCGAATTCTGAATACTGAATAACACTTTTATGACCTTTACACCCAGACGCATTGTCCTTGCCGCCGCCGTTCTGCTGCCCTGGACTGCAATGTGGGCGCGCCCCGTGCATGTGCCCACCGCCACCACCTCGCTTGTAGTAGACGCCACCGAAGGCCAACCGCTGAAATTCCTGTACTACGGCGAGAGGCTGAGCGACGCCGACGTGGCCGCCCTCGAGGCCAGCGGTACGGCGCGCCACGACGCCTATCCCGTGTACGGCATGACGAGCCACCGCGAGACGGCCATGAGCGTGACGCATCCCGACGGCAACATGACTCTGGACATGGCTGTGACCGGCGTGAGCGAGAGCGACGGCGCCGACGGTTCGCACACCGTGACCGTCAGCATGGCCGACAAGCACTATCCCTTCGGCATCGACATCAATTACCGCACGTATCCCGAGGCCGAGGTGGTGGAGACCTGGGCCGAGGCCGTGAATCGCGGCAAAGGCACCGTGCAGCTGCGCGAGTTCGCCTCGGGCTATCTGCCGATACGGCGCGACAACGTGTACCTGAGCAGCCTCTACGGCACCTGGGCCAACGAGGGGCGCCTGCAGGAGCAGCCTCTGCCTCAGGGCATGATGGTGATAAAGAACAAGGACGGCGCGCGCAACAGCCACACCGCCCACGCCGAGGTGATGTTCAGCCTCGACGGCAAGCCTCAGGAGCAGACCGGCCGCACCATAGGCGCTGCGCTCTGCTACAGCGGCAACTACCGTCTGCGCATCGATTCCGGCGACAGCGACTACCACGAGTTCTTCGCCGGCATAAACGAGGACAACTCGGCCTACAATCTGAAAAAGGGCGAGCGCTTCGCCACTCCGCCGCTGGCGCTGACCTACAGCAGCGAGGGCAAGGGCGGCGTGAGCCGCAACTTCCACCGCTGGGGCCGCAAGCACCGTCTGGCACACGGCGAGGACCTGCGCAAGATACTGCTCAACTCCTGGGAGGGCGTGTACTTCGACATCAACGAGGAGGGCATGGCCCAGATGATGCACGACATCGCCGACATGGGCGGCGAACTGTTCGTGATGGACGACGGCTGGTTCGGCGTGAAGTATCCGCGCAACACCGACAATGCCGCGCTGGGCGACTGGACCGTGGACACGCGCAAGCTGCCCCACGGCATCGCCGGCCTCTGCGCCACGGCCAAGGACAACGGCATACGCTTCGGCATCTGGATTGAGCCGGAGATGACAAACAGCACGAGCGAGCTCTACGAGAAGCACCCCGAGTACATCATCAAGCCCACGAACCGCGAGCCCGTGCAGGGCCGCGGCGGCACACAGCTGGTGCTGGACATGGGCAACCCGAAGGTGCAGGACCTGGTGTTCAACATCGTGGACACGCTGATGACGAAATATCCCGAGATAGATTATATAAAGTGGGACTCCAACGCGCCGGTGATGAATCACGGCTCGCAGTACCTGACGGCCGACGAGCAGTCGCATCTGCTCATAGAGTACCACCGCGGCTTCGCCAAGGCACTTGACCGTATCCGCGCCAAGTATCCCGACGTCACCATCCAGGCCTGTGCCAGCGGCGGCGGACGTGCCAACTGGGGCGTGCTGCCCTGGTTCGACGAGTTCTGGGTGAGCGACAACACCGACGCCGAGCAGCGCATATTCATGCAGTGGGGCACGAGCCACTTCTTCCCCGCCGTGGCTATGGCGTCGCACATCAGCAACGCGCCCAACCACCAGACGTTCCGCACCATACCGCTGAAATACCGTACCGACGTGGCTATGAGCGGCCGTCTGGGCATGGAGATTCAGCCCAAGATAATGAGCGATGAGGAGAAAGAGCAGACCCGCAAGGCTATAGCCGAGTACAAGACCGTGCGCCCCGTGGTGCAGCAGGGCGACCTCTACCGCCTGCTCTCGCCCTACGACGGTCGCGGCGCCGCGTCGCTGATGTACGTCAGCCCGGCCAAGGACGAGGCTGTGTACTTCTGGTGGCGCATCAACAGCGACGTGAATCCGCAGCTGCCGCGCGTGCCGATGGCCGGCCTCGACCCCGACGCAACCTATACCGTGCACGAACTCAACCGTATCGACCTCCGGCCTCTCCCCTTCGAGGGCAAGAGTTTCAGCGGCCGCTTCCTGATGTCGCACGGCCTGGAGATGCCCGAGTCGCACAACGTGGAATATCATAAAAAGAACGATTACAGCAGCCGCGTGCTGCAACTTAAAAAGCAATGAATAATAAGGAACTTGAAGGAGTGATACGCTTCGCTCCGTACTATAAGCCCGTGATATGGGGCGGCAAGGCCATAGGGCGCCTGAAGGGCGTGCCGATGGTCGTGGATAATATCGGCGAAAGCTGGGAAATATCGGGCGTGCCCGGCCACGAGAGCGTCGTGGCCGAGGGTCCGCTGAAAGGCCTGAACATCGCCGAACTGATGGAACGCTACGGCGCTGACTTCGTGGGGCGCATTCCCGCCGAGCGCTTCGGCTCCACTTTCCCGCTGCTGATAAAGCTCATCGACGCGCAGCGCGACCTCTCCGTACAGGTGCATCCCGACGACCGTCTGGCCGCCGCGCGCCACAACTCGCCGGGCAAGACCGAGATGTGGTACGTGGTGGACGCTCTGCCCGGAAGCCACATCTACAGCGGACTGAGCGCGCCGCTGACGCGCGAGGAGTATCCGGCGTGCGCGGCCGACGGCTCCATCATGCAGCGCATAGGCGCCCATGAGGCCGCGCCGGGGCAGTTCTACTTCATTCCGGCGGGGACGCTGCACGCCATCGGCGCCGGCACGCTGATAGCCGAGGTGCAGCAGACGAGCGACATCACCTACCGCGTGTATGACTACGGGCGCCTCGACACCGACGGCAAGCCGCGCCAGCTGCATACCGAGCTTGCGGCCGACGCAATAGACTACCGCTTCCCGAATCCCGTGCATCCTACGGCCGAGGCTTTCGCCGAGAGCAAGGAGGGCGCGGTGAGCTGCCGCTATTTCAACGTGGACTATGTGGCCGGGGGCAGCCGTGATGCCATGCTTCTGGGTGGCAATCCGGACTCGTTCACCATCATCATGGCCCTGGGCGGCGACGTGCATATCCAGCCTGCATACAGTGAGGCTGTGACGCTGCGCCGAGGCGAGACGGCGATGCTGGCTGCTGCCGCACCGGTGCATCGCTTCCGGGCCGACGGGCCGGCGCTGGTTATCACGGTGAAGTGAATTTAAAGTATTAAGTATTAAGTATTAAGTATTAAGTTTGTAGCGGACCCGTTTTGTGGGGCGGATGCACCGGGGTGCATCCCTACAATTGGCTGGTGTACATTTAAGATATAACAATAAGATATAATGAAAAACACAATTCTCTCCGTTATCGCGGCGCTCGCGCTGAGTCTGTCGGCTGCGGCGCAGAGCCCTGTGGAGCGCCACGGCCAGCTGCGCGTCGAGGGCACGCAGCTCGTCGACAGCAAGGGCGCACCCGTGCAGCTGCGCGGTGTCAGCATGGGCTGGCACAACATGTGGCCGCGTTTCTACAACCAGGGCACTGTCGACCGCCTGACGGGCGACTGGGGCGCCGATCTCGTGCGCTGCTCGGTGGGCGTGGCCCATCTTGACAGTGGCTTCGACTGCGACAGCGTGGCGGCCTATGCCGTGGTGGACAGCATCGTGCAGGGAGCCGTGCGCAACGGCGCCTACGTGCTCGTTGACTTCCACAGCCATCCCAACAAGCTTGCCGACGCCAAGCGCTTCTTCACGCACGTGGCCGGCAAGTACGGCCATCTGCCCAACATCATGTATGAAATCTGGAACGAGCCAACGGAGGTGCCCTGGAGCGAGTGCAAGGCATACGCCGAGGAGCTTATCCCCGTGATACGCGCGCTCGACCCCGACGGCATCGTGGTTGTGCCGACGCCGCGCTGGGACCAGGAGGTGGACAAGGCCGCCGACGACCCCATCGCGGGTGTGCCGGGGCTGCTCTATTCGCTCCACTATTATGCGGCAACGCACACCGGCTGGCTGCGCGACAAGGCGCAGTACGCCCTCGACAAGGGTCTGCCGCTGATTATGAGCGAGTGTGCCTCGATGCTGCACACCGGCGACGGCGTGGTCGATACCAAGGAGTGGGACGAATGGATGCGCTTCGCCGACGAGAAGGGCATAAGCTGGGCGGCGTGGAGCATCAGCGACAAGGACGAGACGTGCTCGATGCTGCGTCCTTCGGCCGCAAGCGACGGCCGCGAGTGGCGCGACAGCGACCTGAAGCCCTGGGCCGTGCTTGTGAAACATTATCTGCGCCGTAACCGATGAAAAGGGCGGTGCTTGCAGCGGCCATCCTGGCCGCCGGCCTCTCGGCGGAGGCCGCGATAGAGCTGCCGGAGATCATCGGCGACAACATGGTGCTCCAGCAGCGGAGCGATGCGCGCATCTGGGGCTGGGCCACGCCCGGCGCCACGGTGGAGGCTATGGCCTCCTGGGCTCCCGGCGCCAAGGCCGCAACGGCCACGGCCGGAGCCGACAGCCTGTGGGTGATGTCGCTGCCCGTGCCCGGGGCCACAGCCGAGCCGCAGACGCTGCGGCTGCGCGGCGACGGCTCGGACATAACACTGAACAACGTGCTGCTGGGCGAGGTGTGGTTCGCCTCCGGCCAGAGCAATATGGAGATGCCGCTGCGCGGCTTCTTCGTGCAGCCCGTGGAGGGCGGCGGCCGCGCCATAGCCTACTCCGGGATGCATCCGCAGGTACGCGTGGCTACCGTGCCCAAGCTCGGCAGCTATGAGAAGCAGAAGCGCGTACCCGGCCGCTGGAAGGAAAGCAAGCCCGCCAACGCGGGCGAGTTCAGCGCGCTGGCCTATTTCTTCGCGTGCTCGCTGAACGACATCCTCGGCGTGCCCGTGGGCGTCATCAGTTGCTCCTACGGCGGCTCGCGCCTCGAGAGCTGGCTGCCCGAGGAGATTCTCGCCGGAATGGAGGGCGAGGACGTGGCCGGCGAACGCGACGGCACAAAGAAGGTGGACGACTGGCACCGCGCGGCCGTGCGCTACAACGCGATGCTGCTGCCCGTGGCCGGATACACCGTGCGCGGATTTCTCTGGAATCAGGGCGAGAGCAACGTGGGCGACGACGCCGACCGCCTCTCCTCGCACATGGGCGCCATGGTGGACCACTGGCGCGAGCTGTGGGGCAATCCCGAGCTGCCGTTCTACTTCGTGGAGCTGCCGCCGTGGGACTACGGCGACGCCGACGGCGACTGGGGCGCGGCCTACCGCGAGGCGCAGCATGTGGCGGCATCGCGTGTGCCGCGCGCAGGCATCGTCTGCACCTCCGACCTCATGTACCCGTATGAGGTGAAGGACGTACACGCCAGCCGCAAGCGCGAGATAGGCGAGCGCCTCTCGTGGCTCGCCGCGGCCGACGCCTACGGCATCGAAGGCATGCCCTACGTGTATCCGCGCTTCAAGGATATGACCGTGGAAGGCGACAAGGCCACCCTGCGCTTCGAGGGCGCCGACGACGGCTTCACGCCCAATCAGGAGCTGGAGGGCTTCGAGGCCTGCGGCGCCGACGGCGTGTGGCATCCGGCCAAGGCCTACGAGGGACTGAACTCCCGCGACATACACATCACATGCCCCGAGGCGGGCGAAATCAAGGAGGTGCGCTACTGCTTCCGCAACTTCCGCATCGGCTCCGTGCACAATATGCTCGGTCTGCCGCTTGTGCCTTTCCGGAGCAGTGTTCCCACTCCCAAACCTTCGGTAGAAAAATGAAGAAATTACTATATGCCGTGACGGCCGGAATAGGCGTCATGCTTGCGCCCGCCGGCTTCTCGGCCTGCAAGGGCGCGTCGGCGGCTGCGGCAGGCGCCGACAGCGCGCAGTTCGTGCGTGTGGAGAACGGAGAATTCCGCATCGGCGACAGCGTGTACCGCTTCGTCGGCACCAACTTCTGGTACGGCGCCATCCTCGCCTCGGAGGGCCGCGGCGGCGACCGTGCGCGCCTGGCCCGCGAGCTGGATCTGATGCAGCGCACGGGCATAGACAACGTGCGCGTGCTGGCGGGCGCCGACGGCGACGAGAACCAGCCCAATCACGTGATGCCTGTGCTGCAGACGGCTCCCGGCGTCTACAACGACACCATCCTGGACGGCCTCGACTACCTGATGGCCGAGCTTGAGAAGCGCGGCATGAAGGCCGTGCTCTTCCTCAACAACGCCTGGGAATGGAGTGGCGGCTACGGCACATACCTGGAGTGGGCGGGCGCCGGGCACCAGCCCAACCCGGCCATCGACGGCTATCCCGCCTACATGGAAGCGATGGCGGCTTTCTGCACCAACGACTCGGCCAAGGCTCTGGCGATAGACCACGCGCGGCGCATGGCCTCGCGCACCAACCGCTACACCGGGCGCCCGTACCCCGAGAGTCCGGCCATCATGTCGTGGCAGGTTGCCAACGAGCCGCGCGCCTTCTCCGGCGACAGCGCCGTCAAGGCCGCGTTCGCCGACTACATCATCGCCACGGCGCGCGCCATCAAGGCCGAGGACCCCAACCACATGGTGAGCACCGGCAGCGAGGGTCTGCACGGCTGTGAGTACGACATGGCTCTGTGGCGCCGCATCCACGAGGCTCCCGAGATAGACTACGGCATCCTGCATCTGTGGCCCTACAACTGGAGCTGGATCGACTCGACGACCGTGGCAAGCGGCGTTGACACCGCCTTCGCCAAGGCCGTGGCCTACATCACGCCGCACTACGAGGCAATGCGCGCCGCAGGCAAGCCCCTGGTGCTGGAGGAGTTCGGCTATCCCCGCGACAACATGGCGACGGCCCCCGGCAGCGCCACGACGGGCCGCGACGGCTTCTACAGCCGCATCTTCAACCTTATAGCCAACAGCGGCATGATAAACGGCTGCAATTTCTGGGGGTGGGGCGGCTACGCCATGCCTCCGCACAAGACGTGGCAGCCCTGGGACCCCTACACGGGCGACCCCGCGCAGGAGGCGCAGGGACTGAACTCGGTGTTCGCCGCCGACTCGTCGACGCTCGCCATCATCCGCAGCAGTGTGGACGCAATAAAGAATGCACGTCATGAATAAGATTACAGTACTGGCGGCGACCCTCGCCGCGGCCGGTTCGCTGAGCGCGGCCGACCTGAAGGTAGAGGTAGTCAGGACCAATGACCTCTGGTGGAACGCGCCGGAGACTCCGGAGATGTATTATATGATTGCCGACAGCGCCGGCACCCGCGACCGGGCCGAAGTGCGTTTCTACGTGACGGCCGACACTATGCCCTCGCGCGTGCTCATCGACAGCACCTGCACCGTGTCGCTGCCTGCGACGCTGGGCTTCCCGGTGGCCGTGAGCGCTCCGGGCTTCTATCGCTGCCATCTGCAGGCCGGCGGTGCGACTGTCAACGAGACCGTGATAGGCTACGAGCCTACCAGCGTGGTGTCGCTGCCCGACGCTCAGCCCGACTTCGACGCCTTCTGGCAGCGGGCCAAGGCCGAGCTGGCCGAGGTGCCGGCCGACTATACGCTGACGGAACTGCCCGAGAAAAGCGGCAAGAGCCGCAAGCTGTATGAGTGTCGCTTCCGGTCGTGGGGCGGCGACACCATCACGGCGCGCATAGCCATGCCGTCGACGCCGGGTCCGCATGCGGCTATCATCTACTATAACGGCTACGGAGGCGGCCCCTGGGACCTCGACACCGACAGTCCTAGCGACCTGATAGAGATGCAGACCAGCGTGCGCGGTCAGTTCCTCTCGCAGGAGGGCAACAAGTACGGCGACTGGATACGCTGGCATCTCGACGATCCCGACACATATTATTATAAGGGCGCATTCATGGACGCGCTGCGTGCCATCGACGTGCTCGAGCAGTTGCCCGAGGTAGACCGGTCGCGCATCTATGCCGAGGGCGGCAGCCAGGGTGGGGCGTTGACGCTTGTGGCAGGCGCGCTGTGCGACGGACGCCTGCGGGCCATCGCGCCGTACATCCCCTTCCTGAGCGATTTCCGCGACTATTTCCGCATAGTGCCGTGGCCGGCGTCGGCCGTCTTCGAGGCGCAGAAGCAACTGGGACTCAGCGACGAACAGCTGTACCGCAACCTCTCGTACTTCGACATGAAGAACTTCGCGCGACGCATCAAGATGCCGGTGCTGATGGGCATAGGCCTCCAGGACCCGACCTGCCCTCCGCACACCAATATGGCGAGCTACAACCTCATCACCTCCCCCAAGGAGCTGCACATCTACCCGACGTGCGGCCACACCGTAGACTACAGCGACTGGAATCCCCGCCGAACGAAGTTCTTCGAGAGGTATGGAGGGGGAAAGCAGTGAGTAAGGGCAAAGGAAAGAAATATCCAGATAAAAATGGAAAGCAACCCGCGCTCGTCGCGGGTTGAATGTGATTAGCCGCGAGTTAAGGAGCGACCGCAGGGAGCGACATACTCGCGGTAGAAGCGGCGCATTATTTCAACCTGCCGTATGGCGGGTTGCACCACGCATACAATTGCAGTCTATATGCAGTCTATAATGGGTCGTGCAACCCGCCATACGGCAGGTTGATGAATTTTTGCGGGCCTACCCCGGGTACGGCGCTGCGCGCCTTAACCCGGAGCTAACCATATTTTACCCGCCATGCGGCGGGTATTTGCATGGGTGATTTCCGGTATCATTGTCCGGGGGGGGTAGCGGCGGTTAATATTATTTAAGCATTTTGCAAAATAGTATTGGTTTTATGAGGAATTATATTCGCCTTGAAAAATATGTTATGCAACATGTTTTCGGGAAGAATAGTTAAAATAGTGTCTTTGCTAAACCATAAAACGAGTAATTTTTAATTAAATAGAGTCAAAATTTTCACAAATATCCTTGAAATGGCAGTATTTTAACATAAGAATTATTTTGAGTAGTTAAAGGTAATAAAGTATCATTATTAATCCGAAAATTACATTTACCTTTGTATCGCTAAATACCGTCATAATAAAACCAAGTCATAGCACACGCGCAATACACATATAATTATATAGCAGACTAATAATCCTATCAATAACAAAAACCTATTAAAAGCTGTTCATGAAAACAAGTAGCAAATTGAACGTCAAGCTCTTGCTTCTGGCACTCTTCGCAATGGTGTCAATGAGCCTGACGGCACAGGTTACGGTGACCGGCACGGTTCTTGAAGCGACGGGCGACCCGATTATCGGCGCCTCCGTGGTGGAAAAGGGCCAGAAGGGCGGCGTAACCACCGACATCGACGGCAATTTCACCATCAAGGTGCAAAAGGCCGACGCAACACTTGTAATCTCCTACATCGGCATGAAGACCGAGGAGATCAAACTCAACGGCCGCACTAAGGTGGAGGTAACGCTCCACGACTCCAGTGAGGCCCTCAACGAGCTCGTGGTCGTGGGCTACGGCACACAGAAGCGTAGCGACATCACGGGTTCCGTGGCTTCCCTCAGCGAGGACCAGATGCGTCAGAGCATCGTCACGAACGCCGACCAGATGCTTCAGGGCAAGGTGGCCGGTGTGCAGGTGACCCAGAACTCGGGCGCTCCCGGCGGTGCCACCTCCGTGCGCATCCGCGGTGCAAGCTCGCTGAACTCGTCGAACGAACCTCTCTACATCATCGACGGTGTGCCCATGGGCGGCAGCACCAGCATCGGCGGTTTCGACTGGATGGGCGGCTCCAACGGCCAGACCACCGTCAACCCCCTCGCCAGCATCGCTCCGAGCGACATCGTCAGCATCGACGTGCTGAAGGACGCCTCGGCCTGCGCAATCTATGGCGCCGCCGGCGCCAATGGCGTAGTGATGGTCACTACGCGCCGCGGCTCCGCCGGCAAAACCAACATCACCTACGATGGCTATGTGGCCTGGCAGCAGGTGGCAAAGAAGCTCGACATGATGGACCTGCGCGAGTACGCACAGTATCAGACTCAGCTCTACGAAGAGGGCATCCTCAATGACTCCAACTATGACAAGATGTACAGCGACCCGAGCATTTTAGGCAAGGGTACCGACTGGCAGGACGAAATATTCCGCACCGCCATGATGCAGAGCCATCAGGTGGGCGTGACCGGCGGCAACGAGAAAACACAGTTTGCCATGAGCGCCGGCTGGATGAAGCAGGAAGGTATCATTATCGGTTCCGACTTCACTCGCTTCAACACCCGCTTCAACATCGACAACAACTTCACCAAGTGGTTCAAGATCGGCGGTAATCTCGCTTACACCCGCACCGACGAGACCATCACCCGAAACGACGGTTCCGACGGCGTAATCATGCAGGCCATGACTATGATGCCTTCCGTGCCTGTGTACGACTTCGACGGCAACTGGGCCGGTCCCGAGACCATCAACGGCGCATCGTCGTGGAACCCCGTGGCGCTCGCTATGATTACCAACAACACTCTGCTCCGCCAGAAGGTGACAGGCAGCTTCTATGCCAACGTCGACTTCCTCAAATACTTCACTTTCCGTGCAGAATATGCTTTCGACGCCTCGCAGAACCAGAACAAATCGTTCCTCCCCACCTATGAGTTCGGCCAGGTGAAGAACGAGGTGAACAAAATGATGCAGCGCGAGGACCATAACTTCTACTGGATGCAGAAGGACTACATCACCTACCACCAGCTCTTTGCCGACAAGCACGACGTGACCGTAATGGCCGGTTTCGAGGCCTCGAAGAGCAGCTGGGAGGGCACTCAGCTCATCAAGAAGAATTTTAGCAACGACTACATCCACGTGATGGGTCAGGACGGCGAATTCGTGAGCAACACCGGCTGGAAAGACGCGCAGAGCTCGGCATCGTTTTTCGCCCGCGCCAACTATGGCTTTGACAACCGCTACCTGCTGACGGCAACCATCCGCCGTGACGGCAGCTCGAAGTTCGGCCGCAACAACAAGTGGGGCACATTCCCCGCCGTTGCCCTGGCATGGCGTATCAACCAGGAGAAATTTATGGAGAGTGCCTCCGGCTGGCTGAATAATCTCAAGCTGCGTTTGGGCTACGGCAAGGTGGGCAACAGCAACATCGACACCTACCGCTACGGTTCGGCCATGAATACAATGCTCACACCTTTCGGTACGGCATACTTCCCCATGAACCTCAGCAACCCGGACCTTATGTGGGAAGCTTCCGAGCAGTATAACGCCGGTATCGACTTCGCCGTGCTCGACAATCGTCTGAGCTTCGTTGTCGACTTCTACCGCAAGAAATCCGACGGCCTGCTCATGAAGGTGTTCACTCCGCCGCACATTTCGAGCGACAGCTGGGACAGCATCCAGAACCCCTATGCTAACATAGGCGAGACCCGCAACACCGGTATCGACGTGCAGATCAACGCCATCCCCGTCACCACCAAGGACTTCAACTGGAGCTCTAGCGTGACCCTGTCGCACAACAAGAACAAAATCGTAGCTCTCAATGACAACTCGCAGGTTATCTATGGTAGTATCGACTGGTTCGGAGCCTTCAAGACTGTCAGCATGTTCAAGGTTGGTGAAGCTATGGGCGCCTTCTACGGCTACGAGACCGACGGCCTGTTCCAGAACGAGGCAGAAATCGTAGGCTGGGCCACCCAGACCGGCGGCAATGTGGCTTACTCCAACAAGGTGGACCGCGACTCAGGCGCATGGGTTGGCGACATCAAGTTCGTTGACCAGAACAACGACGGTGTCATCAACGATGCCGACCAGAAAGTAATCGGCGACCCGAACCCCGACCTGACTTTCGGCTGGACCAATACATTTACCTGGAAGGACTTCGAACTTAACATCGGCCTCACCGGCCAGATAGGCGGTGACGTAATGAACTGGGCCCGCTGGCGCACTGAAGGTCTGAACAGCATCTGGGACAACCAGAGCACCGCCGTGCTGGACCGTGCCAAGTACGACCGTATCGACCCCGCCGGCTCGCTCACCGACATCAGCAACGTATATCTGCTGCCCGGCAGCAACGGCATCCCCCGCTTCAGCAACATCGACGCGAACGGCAACAACCGCATGAGCGACCGCTGGATCGAGGACGGCTCGTACCTGCGCATACAGAATATTTCGCTGTCGTACAACCTGCCGCAGAAGTGGGCCAAGAAGGCATTCCTGAACACCGCGAAAATCTACTTCAACGTGCAGAACGTCTACACCTTCACCAAGTACAAGGGCTACGACCCCGAAATCGGTGCTTTCAACCAGAGCGCTCTGCTTCAGAACATCGACCGTGGCCGCTATCCCACTCCCCGCACCTATACTCTCGGTCTTAATCTCTCTTTCTAACCCTATCAAGCACAAATCAAGTTAATGAAAAGCATATTCAAGACTTCCGCACTGGCCGTGGTAGTGGCAGGGTCTCTCGCAAGCTGCGACGATTTCCTGAACATCGACCCGGTGGACAAGCCCGTACTGGAGTCGTACTATACCTCGCCCGAGGCTCTCGAGTCTACCACCATGACGCTTTATGCGGCTAAGACCTGGGGCAACTATTATATGGGCTTCCAGTGGAAACTGGACATGATCAACGGCGACATGTACTACACCTACGACCAGGAGGGACAGTGGTTCTTCGGCTCGTACACCGCCACCAACCAGTTCATTGGCGAAGGATGGTCGGGTCTGTACAACGTCATTCTGTTCGCCAATAGCATCATCAACGACATCCCTCCGGTGTGCGGCGGCAGCATCACACAGGCCCACATTGATCAGGCCGTTGCCGAGGCACGCGCCATCCGCGGTTTCTGCTACTACATGATAGCCGAGTGCTGGCATGACGCCCCCATCATCTATAACAACTCCGGCAACATAGGCAGCGGCAACCTCAACGTGCCCCGCAACACGCAGGCCAGCATCTACCGCTTTGCAATGGAGGACCTTGATTACGCCGTGGCAACCCTTGCACCCTCCAACAAGGACGCGTTCCGTCTGGACAGCCGTAAGGCCCGTGCTCTGCGCGCTAAGCTGGGAATCACCATGGCCGCACACAGCGACTACGGCTATGACCGCGAAGCCCTCTACAAGAAGGCTGCCGATGACGCTTTATTCGTAATCGAGAACACCCAGGCTCTGACTGAAATTGATTTCGGCACCCTCTTCGACATCGCCGGCAACAACGGTCCCGAAAGTATCCTGCAGATCCAGTGCGCCGCCATCGGCTACGGCTACGGCAACAACCGAAACGTCAGCTGGGCCCGTTCGTCGGTTATCGCCGACCAGCAGTGGGGCGGTGCGAAATGCCCGACCATCAACATGCAGATGATGTTCGATAAAAACGACAAGCGCCGCTACTACACTTACATGCAGGCTGGCGACCACTATCCCATGCTCAACAAGGCCGGCGGCGGCTACGATTACCACATCGTGTCGTACGATTCCAACGGCGATGTGCTTGAAGACAAGAACGAGTGCCTCGCCCACATGAAAAAATACGTCATCGGTAAAAGCGCCGACAACGACGGTCAGGTTGGTGTCGACCAGGACGCAGGCAACAACATCTATCTGATGCGTCTTGCCGACGTGTATCTGACCTATGTCGAGGCCAAGATGGGTACGGCCAACAGCACGAGCGATGCCACGGCTATGAAATACTACAACATGGTGCGCCAGCGCGCCGGTTTGACCGAGCCTTCTTCGGTCGACTATATGGAACTGCTCAAGGAGCGCCGCCGCGAACTGGCCTTCGAGAGTCAGACATGGTTCGATACCCAGCGCTACCGTTACCGCGAAGGCGATCAGGCCGCACTTACCCTGCTCAACGAGGGCTACGGCACCGGCTATAACCGCAATGCCATGTATCAGGTAAAGAGTGGTGTCACACTGAACGCCACCAACGCCGACGACCTCAACAGCTATGTGCTCGTGACCAATAAGAACGAGTACGCGCAGTATGACCCCATACTCCTGACGGTCAACTCCTTCGTGTGCCCGCTGCCCGCAGCCGCCACCACATCGTCGCCCGCGTTGCTTGGTGCTCCCGTCGATTTTTATGAAGGCGCAGCCGAATAACCAGTGTATAAACCGAAAAATCAATTTCCAATGAAAGGAATTCTTAAATATTCGCTTCTGCTGGCCGGTATCGCCACGGGTGTCACGTTCGTTTCGTGCTCCGAGGATACGCCCGCCCAGAAAGACAAGGGCGCCACTCCCGTGGTTAAATACGTCCGCCCCGCTGACGCCGCGGTCTCCGACTCGCTGATTACGGCCGCCTCACTGGGACAAAAAATTGTCTTTGTGGGCGACAATCTTGGCGACGTGCAACAGATATGGTTCAATGACAAGAAGTCGAAGCTGAACCCCACAATGGTGACAAGCCACACCATCATCTGCGACATACCCAACAGCATACCCGGAGAGGTGACAAACATAGCCCGTTTCATAACCGGCACCGGCATAGAGATTGAATATCCCTTCCAGGTGGTAGTGCCCGCACCTTCCATCAAAAGTGCCGACTGCGAGTATGCTCCCGCCGGCTCGCTCATGACTATCAACGGCGCTTACTTCGCCGATGACCCCAACGTGCCTCTCTCCGTCAGCATAGGCGGCGTAGAGGCCTCCATCAAGAGCATCACGGAGACGGAGCTTGTAGTGGAGGTGCCCGAAGGGGCGGAAGAGGGTCCAGTAAACGTGACCAGCATTTACGGCTCCACTGACAGCAAATTCCACTATCTTGACACGCGCGGCATGCTCTTCGACTTTGACGCCGACGGCATTACAGGCCTCGGTACGGCTCAGAGCTGGCACGCACGCCCTGTTGTGGACGACGAAAAGGGCATCAGTGGTGCATACATGGTAATCGGCAACGCCGATGTTCCTTTAAGCGCCGGCGGCGACTGGAACGACAGCGACTACTCCTTCGAGTACTGGGCAGGCGCGTGGACCGACCCCGTGACCTATCCCGAGCGCGTGGGCGAACGCCTCTTCGACGTGGCCGATTTCCGCGACTTCAACAACAAGAGTATCAAGTTCGAGCTGATGATTCCCTCGTCCAATCCCTGGCAGGCAGGCGCCATGCAAGTGATATTCACTCCTCTGAGCATGGTAAGCTTCGGCAATGCCGGTCTCGACCAGTTCGGCAATACCGTGGCCGGCTGCAATAACTCTTTCATCCACACGAAGGGTAACGGCGGCTACGACATGGCACGTTACCTGTGGGTGCCCTGGACTGACAGTCAGGCCTACGACACCGCCGACAAGTGGATTACCGTGACGATGCCCATCGCAGACTTCAAGTTCAACTCCGACGGCAGCGCCGCCGGCCGCATGCTTAGCGACGTTACTGACTTTGCCAACCTCGATATCTTTATCTGGAGTGGCGATGACGGCGGCGCATCTCCCAAGGGTGTAGCGTGCTCGCCTCTGTTCTACATCGACAACATCCGTGTGGTTGCCAACTAACAGTCTAAACGCAACGATAACAATAAAATCAAATGAAAAAGTTTTTCAGCATATACGGTCTGCTCGCGCTCTGCATGCTGGTCGTGCTTCCCGCACTCACGTCGTGCGACGATGACGACAAGTACAACACCGAGCAGTACAAGGGCGGCGTCAGCCTAAACGCTTTCGGTCCGTCGCCCGTGGCCCGCGGCGGTGAGCTCCGCTTCCTGGGCAGCGGCCTGGACAAGATCACGAAAGTGAGCATCCCCGGCTGCGAGGACATCACCGACATCCAGGTGATAAGCCCCAATGAAATCCGTGTGACCGTGCCCCAGACCGCACAGCCCGGCACCGTCACTCTGCACCACGCCAACGGCACCATCGAGACCAAGTCGATGCTCTCGTTCCTCGAGCCCATCAGCATCGAGAGCATGCAGCCCAACCCCGTGAAGCCCGGCCAGGAACTCGTCATCAACGGCGAGTACCTCAACCTCATCAACGAGGTATGCTTCGCGTTCATCGAGGACGGCGACAGCGTGAACGTCTACGCCGACGCTTTCCTGGAGCACGACCGCAAGCACATCAAGGTGGTTGTTCCCGCCGAGGCCCTCAGCGGCTGCATCTACGTGAGCGACGCCAAGGCCATGCCCAACATGATCAAGAGCGAGGAAGAGCTTCAGATCGTGCTGCCCGCAACCACGGCTCTCGACCTCACCGACGCCAAGCCCGGCCAGACCGTCACCATCACCGGTACTGACCTGGACCTCGTGACGACGATATTGCTGCCCGACGGCTCGGAACTCGATTTCGAGTATGCCGACGGCAAGATCACCTTCGTGCTGCCCGAGAACGTAATGGACGGCGCCATCGTCATGGTTACGGCCAGCGGTGTCAAGGTGGCATGCGCCAACGTGGGCGTAGTGGTACCCACCGAGCTTGAGGCCGTTCCCGCCGAGGACCTTCGCGCAGGCGACATCCTCAAGGTCAAGGGCATCAACATCGACCAGGTCGTGAACCTGACCTTCCCCGGCGTGGCCGACGCAGTGGAGCCCGCCACCATCAGCGCAACCGAGCTGACCGTGGCCTTCCCCGAGACCGCACAGTCCGGCGAGCTGGTGCTCAACCTCAAGAGTGGCAAGACCGTGGGCGTGGCTATCTCCACAGCCAAGCCCGAGGCTCAGGCCTACGACCCGGCAACCGTTCCGGCTGCCGCCGAGTTCGCCATCAAGGGTAAGAACCTCGACCTCGTGACCGTAATCGAGTTCGCCGGCGGCGTACAGATAGCCATCGACGACAAGAAGAACGTTCTGGCCGCAAGCGCTACCGAAATCAAGATGATAGCTCCCGCCACCGCACAGACCGGCGCCCTGAAGCTGCACATGGCCAACGGCGAGGTTGTGGAGTGCCCCGAGCTTACAATCCAGGCTCCCGAGTGCGCCTACATCACGGTTCAGCCCGAGGGCGAACTGACAGCCTACGGCATGTTCACCGCCACCATCGCCAATGAGGACAAGCTCACCGGCGTGAAGGTGAAGGGTGAGAATGTGCTCTACATCGTCAACCAGAGCCAGCTTATGTTCACTCTGCCGGGCAACAGCGGCAAGAACACGGAGGTTACTCTCGTGTCGAGCAATGGCGAGATCAGCTACACCTACGATGTTATCCCCGCAACCCATCAGGAGCGCGTGCTGCTGAGCACACCCATTACCATCGGCTACTGGGATGACCCCCGCGTATCGCTGACCCACGAACAGCTCGCCGACGTGCCCGACGGTGCCAAGCTGGTGTTCTACATCGAACCGGCCAACGACACTCAGCTGCAGCTCAACGACTGCGAGTGGACTCCTCTCACCATCCTCGAACCCGCAGCCGGCGCCACACAGTGCGAATTCGTACTCACGGCCGAGGCCAAGGAGTACTTCTCCAAGCACAACACCTGGGACGACACTGCCATGATAATCCAGGGCAAGAACTGCACCATCAACAAGATCACCATCGAGTGGGAAATCTCGATGGAGGAGACCATCTGGGAAGGCACCTTCGAGAACTCCGGATGGAGCGGCAACCAGGACCTCGCCTGGGGCGGCTTTGACTGGAGCACCGTGAAGGCAGGCACCATCCTGCGCCTGTACTGCACGCCCACCGTAGCCGAAGGCGAATGGTGGTGCACCGACATCCGCGTTGGCGACGGCTGGAACGCTCTCGTCACGGGCGCCCACCAGCTGGACTCTCCCGCCGGCGGCGTGGCCGAATATGTGCTCACTCAGGAAGAAATCGACGACCTTGTCGCACGCAACGGCCTTGTCATCACCGGCACCGGCTACATCATGCACAAAGTAACCCTTGAATAAACCACCGAAATCCGCAGGCCGCGGCACAAGCGGCTTCGGCCTGCGGACTCACAACCACAACAAATAAAAGATGAAGAACAAAATCTATCGCCTCACGCTTCTTGCTGCCGCCGCTGCAGTGCTGCCCATGGTAAGCTCCTGCGACGACAAGCACGATGACTATGTGATTCCCGACAGCATTCCCGTTGCTGCACCCGTGGTATCGGTGGCCAACGGCGACGTACTCAGCATCGACGTGGACGAGATCACGCTGACGTTCGATGTGCCCGTGGCTCTCAACAGCCTCGTCAGCATCACCCTCAACGACAACCCCCTCAAGGCCAAAGTCGACGCGGAGACCCGCAAGGTAGTGACCCTCGAAGTAGACCTGGCCTACGCCACCAGCTACACCCTCTTCGTGCCCGGCCGCGCCATCGCCGGCATCGGCCACGCAGCGTTCGCCGACGAAATCACGGTGAACTTCACCACCAAGGCACGTCCCGTCATCGACACCAACTATGACGCAAGCCTCATCAACACCAACGCCACCGAGTCGGCCAAGGCCGTCTACAACATGCTCCTCGAGCAGAACGGCAAGAAGGTGCTCAGTGGCGCAAGCGCCGGCGACGGCAACAACAACAAGTTTGCCGACTGGGTAAGTAGCCACGCAGGCAAGTATCCCGCTCTGGCATGCTACGACTTCCTCCACCACAAGCGCAGCGGCGAGAACTGGATCGACTACACCGACATCAGCGCAGCCACCGCACAGTGGAACGCCGGCGGCCTCGTAAGCTACATGTGGCACTGGAACGTCCCCACCGACGAAGACGCCTACAACAACAAGGACTGGAACAAGTACGCCTTCTACTGCGAGGACACCAACTTCGACATCGCCAATGCCCTCACCGAAGGCACCTGGGAGAACAAGGTCATCCTCGAGGACATCGACCAGGTGGCCGGCTATCTCAAGCAGCTGCAGGAAGCAGGCGTGCCCGTCATCTGGCGTCCTCTCCACGAGGCAGCAGGCAGCCACAAGTACAACAACCCCTGGTTCTGGTGGGGCCGCGGCGGCGTTCAGGCCACCATCGACCTCTGGAAGCTCATGTACGACCGTCTGGTCAACCACCACGGCCTCAACAACCTCATCTGGGTGTGGACCGCACAGTGGGACGCCGGCTACGAGGCTCAGATGGCCGAGGCTTATCCCGGCAACGAGTTCGTCGACATCGTGGGCATTGACTCCTACCGCAACGACGGCGAGACCGACGAGCAGTACGCTGCTCGCGTGGCCGAATCCTATGCGGCTCTCAACGAGATGGTAGGCGGCAAGAAGATGGTAGCCGTCAGCGAGTGCGGCTACATGATCGACTACGGCACCACCGTCGCCGCCACTCCCTGGGCCTGGTTCATGGTATGGAACAGCAACATCACCGACAACCCCGCCGAGGATGGCTTCGGCAACAGCACCGCATGGATCAAGAGCGTGTTTGAGAACGAGAACGTTATCAACCGTGAAGACATGCCCTCGTTCAAATAAGAGTTTCTCGAATAGGTTTGTACAATAGACAAGACTGTCCCGGCTCCGAGCCGGAGTCGGGGCAGTCTTCCTTCTTTTAAGCAGGCATCTTTTTTGCCTCGCGGGAAGGACATCGCGAAAGTCCGCCATAAGGCTGGATTTCCTGAAAAAGCACCGAATCGACCTACGGGCGAGGAGGCATGAAAAGAAAGAAATATAATACACAAGACAACCAATCATACACGCGATGAAAAGACTCATGATACACGCCGTGTGCGGCGCCGCTCTCTCGCTGGCCGCCACCGCCTGCGGAGGCTCGCAGAAAGCCGCCGCCGAGACCGAAGCCGACTCGACGCAGACTCCGGCAGCAGCCCTGCTCGCCCGCCTGCACGCCGTTGCCGACAGCGGCAAGGTAATCTTCGGCCACCACGACGATACCGCCTATGGCCACGATTGGGCCTATGCCGAGGGACGCAGCGATGTGCTGGAGACCGCAGGCAAGTATCCAGGACTGATGAACTGGGATCTTGGCCTCATTGAATACGGCGACAGCATTCAGCTGGACGGAGTGCCTTTCGACTTCATACGCCGCGAGGTGCGCGCGCAGGCGGCGCGCGGCGGCATCAACGCCATCAGCTGGCATCCGCGCAATCCGGTCAGCGGCGGCGACTCGTGGGACGTGTCGGCCTCGCCCGTGCCTGAGGCCGTGACCGCCGGCACAGCCCTCAACGACACGCTCACGGCATGGATAGGCCGCGCTGCCGACTTCGTGCTTTCGCTCACCGATGCCGACGGCAACCGCATCCCCGTGCTGTTCCGCCCCTGGCACGAGCACACAGGCAGCTGGTTCTGGTGGGGTAAGGATTTCTGCACCCCCGAGCAGTATAAGGCGCTCTGGGCGCTGACGCGCAAGGTCTTCGACGAGCGCGGCGTGGACAACGTGGTGTGGGTGTATTCGCCCGACAAGCTGACTTCGGTCGAGGAATACACGGAGCGCTATCCCGGCGACGGGTACGTGGATGTGCTCGGTGCCGATGTCTACCACTTCGGCGGCGAGGAGGGCATAGAGGACTATCTGACCCGCGCCCGCCGTCAGCTCGACGGTGCCAAGGCTCTCTCGGCGAAGAACGGCAAAATCATTGCCCTGAGCGAGACCGGCTCGGAGGGGCTGCCCCTGGCCGACTGGTACACGCGCGTGCTGATGCCTCTGCTCAAGGAATATCCCGTGGCCTACGTGTGCGTATGGCGCAACGCGTCGGAGACGATGAAGCCCGGCCACTACTATGTGCCTTACAAGGGCCACGCCGCTGAGGCTGACTTCCATAAATTCGCAAATGATCCCAAAATAATAATGGCTGAATAAAATGAATTTCGACCAACGCAAACAGTTCGTCACTGAACGTTACGAATCACTTCTCTCCCGCAAGAACGAGCCCATAGAGGGCAACGGCGTGTATCGCCGCTATAAGAATCCCGTCATCACGGCCGACATGGCACCCCTGACATGGCGCTACGACTTCGACCCCGCCACCAATCCTTACTTCATGGAGCGCATAGGCGTGAACGCCACGCTGAACAGCGGCGCCATGAAGTGGAACGGCAAGTATCTGCTGGTGGTGCGCGTGGAGGGAGCCGACCGCAAGAGCTTCTTCGCCGTGGCCGAGAGTCCCAACGGCGTCGATAATTTCCGCTTCCGGGAGCGTCCCATAACGCTGCCCGACACGGACGACCCCGCCACCAACGTCTACGACATGCGCCTCACGCAGCATGAGGACGGCTGGATCTACGGCCTGTTCTGTGCCGAGCGCCACGACCCGGCATGCCCCGGCGACCTCTCGGCTGCCACGGCTACCTGCGGCATAGCCCGCACGAAGGACCTCGTGGACTGGGAACGCCTGCCCGACCTGAAGTGCAAGAGCCAGCAGCGCAACGTGGTGCTGCATCCGGAGTTCGTGGACGGCAAGTACGCCCTCTACACGCGCCCGCAGGACGGCTTCATAGACACCGGTAACGGCGGCGGCATAGGCTGGACGCTGGTCGACGACATCTGCCACGCCGAAATCACGCGCGAGGAGAAGATAATCGACGAGCGTATCTACCACACCATCAAGGAGGTGAAGAACGGCGAGGGTCCGCATCCCATCAAGACTCCGCAGGGATGGCTGCATCTGGCCCACGGCGTGCGCGCCTGCGCCAGCGGCCTGCGCTACGTGCTGTACATGTACATGACCGCGCTCGACGAGCCATGGCGCCGTATCGCCGCCCCCGGCGGCTACTTCATGGCACCCGTGGGCGAGGAATACATGGGCGACGTGATGAACGTGCTCTTCGCCAACGGCTGGATCAAGGACGAGGACGGCCGGGTGCTCATCTACTACGCAAGCAGCGACACCCGCATGCACGTGGCCGAGAGCACCGTCGACCGCCTGGTTGACTACTGCATGAATACTCCGCAGGACGGCCTGACGACCACGGAGAGCGTGCGCACCATCAACCGCCTTATAGATAAAAATCTTGCTTATCTGAAAAAATAAAGGTAAATTTGTCAGGTCGTTTATAGCTTATAGGGGATAGCGGGAGAAAATCCTCCTGCCTATCCCCTATAAACTATAAACTTTAAACCCTAAACGGCTTTGCCCCTCTTACCTATCCCCCATAAACTATAAACTAAAACCATGACCAACCTCACCCACAAAATCGGTTACGGATTCGGCGACATGGCTTCCAGCATGTTCTGGAAGGTGTTCAGCTACTACCTGCCGTTCTTCTATGCAAACGTATTCGGAATCTCGCTGGTCGACACCGGCGTGCTTCTGCTTGTCACCCGCATATGGGATGCCGTCAGCGACCCGATGATGGGCGCTGTGGCCGACCGCACGCACACTCGCTGGGGCAAGTACCGCCCGTATCTGCTGTGGGTGGCCGCGCCGTTCAGCATCTGCGGCATACTGCTGTTCACCACTCCCGACTGGGCCTACGGCGCCAAGCTGGTGTGGGCCTATGTGACGTACATACTGATGATGACGGTGTACACCGGCATCAATGTGCCCTACGGCGCCATGCTGGGCGTGATGACCGAGGACTCGCAGGAGAAGACGGTGTACTCGTCGTTCCGCATGTTCTTTGCCTACGGCGGCTCGTTCATTGCGCTGTTCGCGTGGGAACCTCTGTGCAATCTCTTCGCCGGCATGGGCATGAACGTGCAGGCCAGCTGGCAGGCGGCCATGATAGTGATAGCCTGCTGCTGCTTCGTGCTGTTCCTGCTGTGCTTCTGGATGACCCGCGAGAACATAGCGACCGTCAGCGATGCATCGCTCGGCAAGGACATCAAGGCGCTGCTCACCAACAAGCCCTGGTGGCTGCTCAACGGCGCGTCGCTCTGTTTCAACCTCTTCAACACCGTGCGCGGTGCCACCGTGGCCTTCTTCTTCGCCGACATCATCGGCGGCGAGCAGCACATCGTGGTGTTCGGGCTGTCGATGCTGTTCTACTCCGGCCTGTTCCTGGGCGTGGGCGAGGTCGCCAACATGGTGGGCGTAGCTCTGGCCGTTCCCATCACCAACCGTCTCGGCAAGAAGTCGACCTTCATCATGGTGGATGCCGCGCTCATAGTCTTCAGCATTGTGTTCTTCACGCTGTCGCCTGCCACGAATGCCGGGCTGCTGCTCATGCTGCTGCTTCAGGTGGTGATTTCGGTGCTTACGGGCGTGATGTCGCCGCTGGTATGGTCGATGTATGCCGATGTGAGTGACTACTCCGAGCTTAAGTACAATACGGCGTCGACGGGTCTTATCTTCTCGTCGGCCTCGATGGCCCAGAAGTTCGGCGGCGCCATAGGCGGCGCGGCCGTCATGTGGCTGCTCCACGGCTACGGCTACGTGGAGGGCAGCGCGAGCCAGCCGGAGGGCGCCATCAGCTGCCTGTGGATGCTGATGACGTTCATCCCCGCCGGGGTGGCCCTGCTGTCGATGATTATCGTGTGGCTGTATCCCCTCGACACCGACAGGGTGAACGACATCGTGGCACGCCTGAGTGCCACGCGCCGGGGCGCCGACGTCAAGGCAGCCGCAGAGGCAGCCGCCGATGCCGACAAGGTTAACGAATGAATTATGAACGATAACGAAAAAGAACTCGCCGGGCGTCTCCGCCGCGAGATGCTCGACGAGCTGCAAACCAATATCCTGCCTTACTGGCTGGAACGCATGACCGACCCGCGCGGCGGCTTCTACGGACGCCGCGACGGCAACGACGTCCTTGACGCCGACGCCCCGAAGGGCGCCATCCTCAACGCCCGCATCCTCTGGACGTTCTCGGCCGCCTACCGCGTTCTCGGCCGCAAGGAGTACCTGGAGGCTGCCACCCGGGCAAAGCGCGAGATTATCGACCGCTTCTACGATCCCGAGTACGGAGGCATATACTGGAGCCTGAATGCCGACGGCACGCCCATCGACACCAAGAAACAGTTCTATGCCATAGGCTTCGCCATCTACGGACTCAGCGAGTACGTGCGCGCCACGGGCGGCGACGCCGAGGCGCTGGACTATGCTCAGCGTCTGTTCCGCGACATCGAGGATCACAGCCGCGACCGTGAGCGCGGAGGCTATCTCGAGGCCTGCACGCGCGATTGGCATCCTATCGCCGACATGCGCCTGAGCGTCAAGGACGACAATGCCGCCAAGACGATGAATACCCATCTGCACATCATCGAGCCGTACACCAATCTGTTGCGCGTATGGCCCGACCCGGCACTGCGCGAGGCCACGGAGTCGCTGCTGCGGCTGTTCCTCGACACGTTCACGGTGCCGGACGGACGCGGTCACCTCGGCCTTTTCTTCGACACGGACTGGACGCGCCAGGACGGCGAGACGAGCTACGGCCACGACATCGAGGCCTCATGGCTGCTGCTGGAGACGGCGCAGGTGCTCGGCGACCCCGAGTTGCTGAACCGCACCATGGACACCACACGGCGCATCGCCGATGCCTCGATGGAGGGACGCTGCGCCGACGGCTCCATGATTTACGAGCGCCATGCTTCCGGCCGCTACGACAACGACAAACACTGGTGGGTGCAGGCCGAGAACGTGCTCGGGCAGCTGTATCAGTACGTGTTCCACGGTCGCGCCGAGTTCCTGCCCATGGCCGCGCAGTCATGGAACTATATCCGCGACAACATCGTGGACCGCGAGCACGGCGAATGGCTCTGGAGCCGCCGGGGCGCCGACGCCAACCGCAGCGACGACAAAGCCGGCTTCTGGAAGTGTCCCTACCACAACAGCCGCATGTGCCTCGAAGCCTCGGAGCGTCTGGAGGAAATACTGTAGTTCCGCCTTTTTAACCGCATACCGCCGCCCCCTCAACCCGTGGGCGGCGTTTTTCGTTCCGCCGCAAAGAATTCTCCCTAAACCGTTGGCAGTCTAATTAATAGTTTGTATATTTGGGGCGTCCAATCATTTTTGACCTATGCGTCAGATTTTGCTTGCCATCACGTTATGCCTGTTCCCGCTTGTTCCCATGGCGGCGGAAAAGGTGGATTTGCGCCGCGAACTGACGCCGTTTGCCGTAGGGCAGTTGGAAGATAGGGAGTGGGATTTTACGAAACTATCCACTGTCGATGACGCTGCGACAGCGTACACGGCTTTCAAGGCGGGAGTGTATTATGAATCGACCGGACCGAGCTGCCGTGCTTATGCACAATGCGGCGACACGCTGGTCTATCGCGGATACAACACCGGGCGTCATGAGAAGATGCTTCTCGATATGTCGGCGCCTTCGAGGGTGACGCGTGGCGACCGGGGACGTGCTTTCAACAGCAGTTTCAGCGGGCGAGGTCTTCTCTATGGCGAGTATGTCACTTCTGAGGCGGGGACACTCAGCTCAGAAGGTTGTGGCTACGGTCGGCTGGTTCTGTACGGCGACACGGTGGCGGCGTATCTGCACAGGGAAACTATATCGACAAGCAAGTTGGTGGAAGGCGACAGCGCGGCTGTGGCCGGCAGAATTACAATCTACCGCTGGCTGCTTGACGGCGGGATGTGTCCTGTGGCCGTGCAGACAGAGAGTGATGACGGGCGGTCGAGCCTGTTTGCTGTTGACGAGTTCCGGGCTAAGGAGCTGATAAGCAATACTGCCAAGCCTGCGGAGACGCCGGATGACGAGGCTGTCATGGTTGTGCTGGAATCTGCCTACGGACGACGCACGCCGTCGGGCGTGGAGGTAGGTTTCCGGGCGGGTGCGGATAAGGATACACCGCCGCTTCCTGTGGATGTGTACCTGATGGATTCCACGGGCAATATATATGCCTCGGCCACGACGGAGAGTAGCGCCACATGCTGCCTGCCGCTGCCGCCTGTGTATGCCGGTGCGCTTTTTGTGGCGGTGAATGCAAGCGGCCGCGCCGGTCTGAGCTATAAATTTATGGTCGGCTTATGAGGGCACGTGCGGCTATATTGATGTGTGTGGCGGCGCTGACGGTCAGTGCGCAGAACTACATAACGCCCGTGAAGAGCGACATCATACCGCCTGCGCCGCAGTCGTCGCGCCCGGTAGAGTATCAGATGCCGCAGCCGTCGTTGCTTACGGGAGCCGTGGACCTGACGATACCGCTTTATACTGTAGCATGCGGCGACTATTCGTTCCCGCTGTACATGCAGTACCACAGCAACGGCATAAAGGTGATGGACGATCCGAGCCCCAACGGCTACGGCTGGTCGCTGATGCCGGCCCTGCGTGCCACGCGCACGGTACTGGGCCGACCGGATGAGCTGTTTGATTACATTCCGTCGGATGTCAAAGATCTCAACGGCGCGGCCTATATGTGCATGGTGAATCCGTATTACTATTCGCCGAGATTTCCCGGCCGTTACGACTGCCAGCATGATATATTCTCTTTCGCATTGCCCGATTATACTGTAACACGTGTGCTTGACATGAGCGACGGCACCCCGCGGTTCAAGGGTGGCTGCGACAGCGAATATAAGGTAACGGCCGATGCCAAGCTTGACTCTATTACCGTTACCGACGGCAAGGGCATAAAATACATTTTCGGCTCACCGTATGAGATTCAGGTGAATGACTATGTACATGATCTTCGCACAAGCTGGGCGTTATGTGAGATACGTACAGCAGGCGGCGAGAGTGTCAGATTTCATTGGGGACTCTTCCGGCATACATATACCGGTTATAACTATATAGGCGGTTATTCTTTTTTAGATCATTTTAATCCGTTTGAATGGTCCGGCTCGGGTGTTGATGTCGATGAGTTCTACAGCGACAATTATAAGGACGCTATATTTCAAACCTATCAGGATACATTCAATTATTTAGGTCTCTGTGGGGTTGATTTTCCGGGTGGGAGTATAGAGATTGAACATAATGCTTGGATAAAAGGGTCGATGGTGACACGGATGAAAATATGCCACGGAGCCGACGTAGTGAAAACTGTTGATTTCGGGTATGATGATTCCGGACGCAGACTTTCGGAAATCAGCCTGAGCGACGAAGGTACATACGGAATGTCGTATGTAGAGGGTTCAACGACGGATGTGAATATACACGCTCAGGACTGGTGGGGCTATTATAATGCAAAAAACAATCCGTCGCTTACTCCCGCCGTGCGCATAAGGCGGCAGCGCTATTACAGTATTTACGGTGAAGGCGGTGATTTCTTTTCCTGCGGAGAGGCCGACCGATCTATAGATGCGACGGCGATGCAGAACAATATGCTGCGCCGCATCACGTATCCCACGGGCGGTTACTGTGAGTTTGAATACGAGCCGCATCGTTTTGACCCGGTGCGCGATGAAAACGGAGCAGACGAGATAGCCCCCGCCACCAATCCGTACCTATCGGAAGGCGGAGGTGTGCGCGTAAAAAGAATTACGGCACATACAGGGACTCCCGGTTCGAAGGATAGGGTGGTGGAGTATGAGTACAGTCAGGCAAAGGTGCGGAATGTGCCGTCCATGTCGACGTTTATTGATGTATGTGAGGCGGCAATCGGTCTTATGGAGATACCGAAAACAAGCGGTTATGTCGATTATCCTCGATCGGTAAATATCAGACCTTTCTCTGACTATATGCGTTATGATATAGGCGAGACGCCGTTGTGGTATCCCACGGTCACGGCAAGATATGCCGAGGGTTCAATCAAATACACTCACAAGGAGATTCTCAGGCCTTTCAATAGTATAATTACGAGTTACGGATTTCGTTCGCATGGCGGACTGAGAAAAGTTTTCAGTAAAGGTCCGCAGCTTGTGTCAAAAGAGGTTTTTGCAGTGAAAGACGGTGAGGAAAGGATTGTTGAAAGAGACTCAATGACCTATGAGGAGCTTTACAACGGCGTAGCGGCTAACTCCATGCAGGTATCGCGTAAAGTTATTTATGTGCGTACCTCAGAGGCGTGTGCTCCTGACTTGTATGACTCGGATGAAGTTCGGGAGACCCAGTCGGCTCACTACCAGATAGATCGTGACCCATACGAAATATCGGCTTATGGTATTGCGACATATACCGAGCGCCTTAAGGCAAAATCGCATACGGAATATACCGCAACGGGGCCTATCACGACGGAGCAGACATATACCTACAAGGGAACGTCAATGCTCGTGAAGAGCGTTACCACAAGCACTTCCGACGGAACCGGAAAGACTACCGAGGTGTACTATGCCGATGACTGCGACGGGCCGGTGGAGGCGCAGATGAGCGCGGCCAATGTGGTAAGCGTGCCCGTCGGCGAAAAGACGCAGAAGGGCGACGCGTCGGTGGAGTATCGCGTCAGCTTCCTGCGGGCCTCCGGCGGCGCATTCGTGCCGCGACAGGTCGCAACGAGCTACGGCGCGGGGGCGTCGATATATTCTCCGCGCTTCGGTTATAACGAGGGCGGGCGTCCCATAGAGGCAGTCGACGCCGACGGCCGCGCCACGTCATGGCTGTGGGGCTACGGTAACATGTATCCGGTGTACAAGGCGGAGGGACTGGATTACGCCGGCCTTTGCGCGGCGTGGCCTCAGGCACGCAACAATTCGAATGCCGAAACATTTTCACTGCCGGGCAATGCGGCGCCGGTGTGGTCCTACAGGTACAGGCCGCTGGTGGGGCGTACGCTCCAGTACGCGCCGTGGGGCACGGTTACGGCGTATGGCTATGACAGCGGCAACCGTCTGTCGACCATACACTGCAACGGCGAGCTGACGGCGCGCTACAACTATCATATAGTCAAGGACTACAGCTACGTAAGCGAACAAATCTATTGCAACGACGACAGCATTTACGTGTCCTCCACCAATTTCGACGGATTCGGACGCGAGGTGCTGTCGCTTTACGACGGCTACCGTGGCGCCGTGTACACCGAGTACGACGCCATGGGGCGTCCGTGGCGCAAGACTCCCATGCTGGCATTGGACCAGGACCCTGACAGCGCCGACATGTGGAGCGTCAGCAGCTATGAGGCGTCGCCGCGCGCCCTTGTGGAATCGACAATGCGTGCCGGCGGGGCGTGGCAGAGCGCAGGAGTCCGGACCACGGTGCGTCGGCTTGTCAACACGCCGTCGGGTAAATACTCATGTCCGCGCTATACCGCCGACGCCAACGGAATAACCCTGCATGGCAAATATGCACCCGGAAAACTGACTGTGACGGAGAGCACGGACGAGGACGGCCGCATAGTGCGTGAGTTCCGCGACATGGACGGCCTCGTTGTGATGACGGCCGAAGGCATCGACGGGAATCTGCTGTGCACTCGCCGCGTGTATGACTCCTACGGGCGCCTCTGCGCCGTGCTCCCTCCGGATATTGCCGACGGGTCTTATACTTTCGACGACGATGTGATGCAGAACAGGGCATATATCTACCGCTACGACGAGTTCGGGCGCTGTGTTTCGTCCAAAATCCCCGGCTGCGACGCGGCCCTGACGCGTTACTCGCGCGGCGGGCGCGTGATAGCGGAGCATACACCGGGCATGGCGTCGAACCGCTGGCTGATGCACTTCTATGACCGCTGCGGGCGCGAGGTACTGACGTCGATTACCAAGACCACGGAGCTGCGGCTGCAGAGCGTGGCCGACAGCCTGCCCGTGGCGGTGTACGACGCCTCGGCATCGGGGAGCTACAGCTTCACGCCGCCGCTGCCTATGGATGTGGGCACGCCGCAGAAAGCGCTGTACTACGACAACTACGATTTCCTGGGCAGCGTCACCGACAGCCTGCCGGCGGTGACGCGGTCGCAGCGAGTCATCGGCCTGCTGACGGGCGAGCGCGACTATGCGGCTACGTCTGCGAAAACGCTTACCACGGCCTACGGCTACAACGCCGAGGGCCGCGTGGCCGAGAAGAGCGAGCAGACGCTGAACGGTGTGGTGCATACGGCCTACACTTACGACCGGCGGGGCAACGTGCTGACGGAGCGCTCCGTGCATACTCCGCGCGGGCAGGCACCGATAGTGCGCGAGGTGACGACCGCCTACAATGCCGCCGGGCGCGTGGCGCGGCGACGCGTGACGGAGAACGGCTCGGAGGCCGGGATGTCGTTCGCCTACGACGACTGCGGGCGGCTGGCTTCGGAACGGATGTCGAACGGCGTCACCAGACGTTACACGTACAACATCCACGGTTGGCCGGAGCTGACGGAGACGGTTGTGCCTGTGGAGCTTCAGGCCGACAAAGATTCGGTGGTTCAGATACTTCCGCCACTGTCGCCGTCGTACTACCGGCGTCTGCCGCCGAATGTCGACTCGACGAAGCTTGATCCTATAAATCCACCGTCGGTCAAGCCGATAGTGTTTACTAAAACCTACACCGACCGGCTGCTGTATGCAGAGGGTAAGCATCCACGCTACGGAGGCAGCCCCTCGGCGCGTATAAACAGTCTCGGCGGCCGCTATGACTACAGCTACGACCCCCATGACCGGCTGATGCGTGCGTACTATACCCCCGGAGAAAAGGCTGCCGAGGACGAGGACTTCACCGTGACGTATTCGTACGACGAGCTGTCGCGGCCGACTGACGTTGACCGTTCCGGCGTGGTGTCTGTGGATGCCGACGGGGTGGAGACGTTCGGAATGCTTGACGAGCTGACGTACCGCTACGGCGAGTCGGGCGCTCTGGAGAGCATCGAGGGCGAGCACGAGGGCGATGAATATTACGGTCGCCCGGGCTTCTCGCCGCGTGACGGCACGTACACATGGAACAAGGCGGGCTGCATGAAAAGTGACAGCTCGCGGGGCATAAGCAATATAACATATGATTACCGCAACCTGCCTACCGGTGTAGAGTTTGAAGACGGCTCAAAACTACAACATCATTATAATGCCGAGGGCGTTCTGCTGCGGAGTATTGTGCGCAGAGCCGGTACCGGGGTTGGATTAATCGGTTCGACGATGAAAACCGTCAGTTCCAGAGATTACATTGCCGACCGTGTGTTCAATAAGGGGAAGCTGGAGTACAGCTACTTCCCGGGCGGCTACTTCGACGGCACGGGCGGCGTCCACTACCTGCATAGCGACTATCAGGGTTCGGTCGTGATGGTGACGGACTCCGTCGGCCGCGTGGAGCAGCACAACACGTACTATCCCTACGGCGAGCCCCACCGCCTGCCGTCGGGCCAGCGACGCCTGTATTGCGGCAAAGAACGTGAGAGCGTGACCGGTGAGTACGACTACGGCGCGCGGCTGCACTTCGCACCCGGCCTGCTGTGGACCGTCCCCGACGCGCTGGCCGACCGAACTCCCGACGTCTCGCCCTATGTGTTCTGCAACGCCAATCCTGTCAGGAATATAGACTTGGAAGGAAAGCTGACAATATTTGTCAACGGCATGCACATCGGCGACGGCGGAAGCTCAGCTTACTGGAATGGGGCAGACAAGGTGGTGATGAATTATACAAATGACAATCACGTCAAATATATAGACGGGTCAATAGGGGGAGCGTTTCAGACAGCAGATCACGTGATGCCTATTAAACATTTGTTCTCCAATACTAAATCTTATGTCAGAAAGGGAGTCGGTTATTTAGCAGGAAAAAACATGGCCGAAAGCATTATGTCCTCGCTTGAAGAGGGAGAATCAATACGATTTGTGACGCATAGTATGGGGGCTGCCTATACCAAAGGATTTATCAATGGCATGATTTCGGCATTGGGCACAGAAGTGACAGACAGGATAGAATATGAAGTAGACATTGCTCCGTACCAACCGGATGAGCAACGTGCTGTACCAGAGATAAAGACCGGTACTATGCAACATAAAGATGATATAATAGCCGGGAGTAAAAAAATGGAAGGTACAACAGCAAGAAGTGTAAAAGATTTGCATACTCCTTGGTATGATTTTTTAACAGCTCATTCAATCCATTCTTTCCTGAATGAAATTGTTGATTTTTTGAATAGAATGAAAAAAATAAAATGAATAGGTTATTATATGTTGTAGTTGTTTTGACTTTTATGCTGTGCAGTTGCAGCGGAGGTGGTTTCTTTGAGTATTGGATGACAAAATTCAGCGAATTATTTGAAGGTCATACCATAGAGAAAGATGGTCTTGAGGGTTGTGATACGGTGCCATTACTTGGGGATAAGGAACAGATTGCCGCAAGTTTTCTGGCGAATATTGACACACTTTGGGTGCAGATGAAAGATTCGCTGGCAAAACATCCTGATGCAAATGTTGGAGAATATATTAATAAGGAAAAATTTTTATATGATCCTGAAAAGGTTTATAATATGCTCTACTTCTATTTAAGAGATTATTATGAAAACTCAACTGTTGCAGAGCGCATTGTATTTTTACCCGAACGTCCATCGGATTTTTATCATGCTTGGACGAATTTGATAGTTTACAGCAAGGATAAATTATTATGCTGGGCATTTGTGGTGATACGTCAGGATATGGATAAAGAAGTACAAAGGAATTATAGAGGATACAATGTTATCGGTAAAAGAAAATCAGTAAATGAACCATTTAAAATATATGTGCGAGGACGCAGTGAGTATGCGTTTAGTTCCAAAGGATTGTATATAATTGAACTAATGGAAAATGAAACATTGTATATTCCAGGTTTGACATATGAAGTCAATGATGTATACCCTATAAAAGACGAGCATAAGTTGCCTGTTCTCTCTGACCCTGATTTTTTTGAGAAACATCCATTATTTCATAAGTTTAATGATTCAACATACAATTTTGAATGGTATGACAGCACTGGAGTTTGGCGCAGAGAGAAAGGAGAACCAGTGATGTACAGGTATCCATATTAGGGCAACAATCCCGATATCCTGAATGTGCAGGAAATGAAAATCGAGAAAACGGAGTGAGGGTGCCGTCAGGGGAGTATGCAGAGCCTTGTGCTACCGGTAGTTCTTCAGGGCGTCGGAGAGGGCTTCGGCTATCATGTTGCGCAGCTCCGGTGGCTCAAGAACAGTGATGCGGGAGCCGTGGGAGAGTATTTCCTCCACGAGGTCGGGGGTGATGCGCATGCGGTAGTAGAAGATGGAGTAGAGGTCGTGGAGCACTTCGCTTTGGGAGTGGTGCAGGGGTAGGGCACGCAGGTACTTGGCCTGGAGCCGGTCGACTTTCAGCGCCACGCGTTTGGGTTCGCTCTGCGAGAAGACGATGCCGAAGGAATCGGCGAAGTATGCCTCGGCGTCGAATGTGGGGTCGGGCGTGAATGTGGTGCTCTGTATCACGCAGTCGCTGATGCGGTCGAGGGCGTAGGTCTTCACTTTGCCCTCGGCCGGAATGAGTCCGGTGGCGTACCAGCGCTGTCTGAAGATTTTCAGGAAATATGGCTCCATCACCACTCCCGGCGTGGGCCGGGAGCGAGTGAAGGAGTTGTAGGTGAAGCATACGGGGTGGTGGCCGCGCATGGCGTCGATGAATATGCCGAGGTAGCTGCGCGCCGAGGGCACGTTCTCAAGGAATATCTGCCCGGAGAGGTCGCGCGAGTTGCTGAGCACGTTGCTGATGGCTACGGAGTTGAGCAGCCAGTCGGATACGCTTTCGTTATGCTCGTCGCTTTCGGCGATGTAGTAGTCGAATGTGTGCGGGTCGCACCCGATGGTGATGCTGAACAGCTCCTCGATGGCCTGCCGGTAGCTGTAGAATGTGCGCCGGGGCAGCGGCTCGCCCTCGGAGAAAGGCGAGCGTTGCCACTTTTCGTTGAGCTCGGAACGGGAGATGCGTCCGTGGCGGCGTATCGTGTCCACAATCCAGATGTAGCGGGCCAGGAGGTTGCTGCTCATTGTATCAGGCTGTTTTTGCGGTTTTGTGGCCTACGGAGAGGAGGAAGAGGCCTATGAAGGTGTAGGCGGCGTTGATGAGCAGCAGCTCGAAGCTGGTCTCGTAGCCGGCGTAGCGGGCGAGGGCCCACTGCGTGAACCACGACAGGGCCGGGGCCGCCATGCACACGACGGGGACGAAGCGGTCGCGCACGGGGCGGCCGAGCGCGAGGCCGAAGACGAACAGTCCCAGAATGGGGCCGTAAGTGTAGCTGGCGAGGGTGTAGACGGCGCTGATGGCGTCCTGGTTGCTCATATAGTAGAATACGACGATGATAAGACCCATTATCGCCGACATGCCTATGTGCACGCGCTTGCGTGTGCGCGTAAGGGCGTCGTCGGTCTTGGTCTTGTGTGCGCCGAGGATGTCGACGGTGAAGCTCGTGGTGAGCGAGGTCAGCGCCGAGCCGGCAGCCGAGTAGGCGGCGGAGACGAGGCCGAGTACGAAGAGGATGGCTACGATGGCGGGCATGGCCGAGTGGGTCGCCACCATGCCGAAGATGTCGTCGCTCTTCTCGGGCAGCGCTATGCCGTTGCGCTCCAGGAAGATGGCGAGCAGCGTGCCGAGCATCAGGAACAGTGCTACGACGAAGAACTGGGCTATGCCGCTGACTATCATGTTCTTCTGCGACTGGCGGCTGTCGCGGCACGCGAGGTTGCGCTGCATCATGTCCTGGTCGAGGCCGTTGGTTGCCACGGCCATGAATACGCCGGCCACGAATTGCTTCCAGAAGTATGTTCCGGCCATGGGGTCGTCGAAGAAGAACATCTGCGAGCTGGGGTGCGAACGGATGGCCTGCACCATGTCGCCGAAGCCCAGTCCGAGATTGCGGGCCACGAAATAGATGCACAGCACTACGCTCGAAATCAGGCAGAAGCTTTTCAACGTATCGGTCCAGATCAGAGTCTTGACGCCGCCGTTGACGGTGTAGAGCCATATCAGGGCGATGGTGAAGGCCACGTTGACGATGAACGGAATGCCCAGCGGGTCGAACACAAGCAGCTGGAGCACAGCGCAGACTACGAAGAAGCGCACGGCGGCGCCGAGCATCTTGCTGGCGAAGAAGAACCACGCGCCCGAACGGTAGGTGCCCCGGCCGAAGCGTTCCTCAAGGTAGCCGTAGATGCTGATGAGCTTGCGGCGGTAGAACAGCGGCACGAGCACGAAGGCTATCACGAAGTAGCCCACGATGAAGCCCAGCACCATCTGAAGGTAGGCGTAGCCCTTGGTTACGACCATGCCCGGCACGCTGATGAAGGTGACGCCGGAGATCATGGCCCCGACCATGGCGAAGGCCACTATGGGCCAGGGAGCCGTGCGGCCGCCCGTGAAGAATGTGGAGTTGTCGGCTCCGCGCGAGCTCAGACGGCCCACGAGCATCAGCAGCAGAAAGTAGGCCGCGATGGTAAGGATGACTATTACGGGTGTGCTCATGGCCGTGTTATTGTTCGTCGTACAGCAGGTAGGGACGGCGCTGCTCGCGGAAGCGCTTCACGTCGTCGGCCCATGTGGCCTTGATCTCTTCGGCGCTCTTGCCCTGCTCGATCATCTGGCGGATGTCGCCGCGACCTATCAGCAGCTCGAAGAAGTTGCGGAAGAACTTGTCGCCCATGCCCAGGTCGCGGTAGGCGTCGATGAGATAGCTCAGGTTGATGCCCTGGGCTATGGCCTCCTCCTCGGAGATGCCCCGCAGGTCCACACCGTGGCAGAGCTTGTCGAGTTGAGGCGGATTCTTGGCGCCGGCCACGCTGCGCGGTGTGAACTCAAAGCTGCGTCCTTTCATGTCGGGATGGCCGTAGACCTCGAAGGGCATGTCGGTGCCGCGGCCCAGGCTCACGGGCGTGGCCTCGAAGTAGCACGTCGAGGGATAGAGGTAGATAGCGAGCATTGTGCGCAGGTTGGGCGACGGGGCTATGGGCAGCCGGTAGCGGGTAGCGTGCGTGTAGTTTTCGCAGGGCACTACGCTGAGTTTCGCCTTGCGGCCGTCCTTAAGCCAGCCCTCGCCGTTGGCCATGAGGGCCAGCTCCGCGAGCGTCATGCCGTGTACGACGGGTATCGGCAGGCGTCCAACGCCCGACTGGTACTTCATGTCGAGGATCGGGCCGTCTACATACATGCCGTTGGGGTTGGGCCTGTCCAGCACCAGCACCTCCTTGCCGTTGGCGGCCGCCGCGTTCATCAGGTCGATCATCGAGCAGTAATATGTGTAGTAGCGTAGCCCCACGTCCTGGATGTCTACCACAATGACGTCCAGACCGTCCATCACCTCCTGGCTCGGACCGCGCTTGCCGCCGTCGTAGAGCGACGCGATGGGCACCCCTGTCGGGCCATCCACTCCGCTGCTGACATGCTCGCCGGCATCCGCCGTGCCGCGGAAGCCGTGTTCGGGCGAGAATATGTTAACAACGTTGATGCCGCTGTCGAGCATGATGTCGAGAGTGTGGCGGTCGCCCACCATGCCCGTGTGGTTGCTGAAGAGGGCCACGCGCTTGCCGCGCAGTGCAGGCAGATATTCGCCAGTACGTGCTGCCGCCACTACTACCTCCGGCGTTTTTGCCTCGGCCGTGGCCGCTTCTTTAGGCGCCTTGTCAGCGCCCGATGCGGCGCATGCGGGAGCTGCCATCGCGGCAGCGGCCACCAGCAGGCCGAAAATGTGCTTCATGGAAATCATTGATGCTGAATTGTTTCAAAAGTTTGTGTTCCAATACGCAGCCCCACACTGCGGCAATAAATTTCGCACCGTAAAGGTACTCCAAAAAATCGCCCGAAAACATGAAAAAGTGTATAAAATCATTAACTAATCATAAACACACCGAAATATTTTATCAATTGAAAAAATCGCATTACCTTTGCATCGCAAAACCAAGGGGTATTAGCTCATCTGGCTAGAGCGCGACACTGGCAGTGTCGAGGTGAGCGGTTCGAGTCCGCTATACTCCAC
>ERZ808041.356-NODE-356-length-38610-cov-5.258168_pt1 | contig 38610 bp, 31 predicted proteins | sample MGYA00380192_ERZ808041 | MGnify/ENA primary metagenome ERZ808041 (study PRJEB31490, sample SAMN06133412) | mouse gut metagenome | isolation source: Z1_1 | host: mice | place: China: Chengdu | collected 2015-05 ...
AGCGGTTATTATACCGGGTGATGCCCAACGGCTCGCCGCTTACGCGGCAACCGCCTTTTGATGGGCAATTATACCATAGTCCAAACCGGCAAGGCCGGTTTTGCTGCCGCTTTGCGGCAGACAAGCCCAAAGGGGCTTGCCGCTGTGGCATAATTGAAACCACTTTTATCTTTATGCCGATGCGAAGCGGCGGATTGGATGGTCTTTTATGGAACAGAACCGATACCTTCCTAAAAATAAAAAATACCGTCGGATGCTGGAATCGGGTGCGCCGCCGTCGGGAAGCCTGTATCGGGATGCCTGGCAGGCGCTCAAAAAGGATCGCGCCGCAATGATCGGGCTTGTGGTTATCGTGGCGCTGGCCGCGCTTTCGATCCTGCTGCCGATGATTCTCGGCCTCGATCCGGAGGCCATCGAGTCGCGCAGGGTGGTCGATGGGAAAAATCTGTTTCCGCCATTTGCGCCTGATCTTGCGAACATAATGGGTACAGACCAGCTTGGCCGCGATATCTTTACCCGCGTGCTGTATGGAATCCGTGTTTCTCTGTTGGTAGGCGTTGTCGCACGCGGGCTTACCATGATTGTTGGAATTGTACTCGGCGTTGCGGCAGCCTATTTTGGCGGATGGGTCGACATGGTCATTATGCGCCTGACCGATATTTTTCTCGCTTTTCCAGTGATGCTGTTGGCGATGGTGATCACACTCGTCATGGGGCCGAGCCTGTTTACTGTTTGTCTTGCGCTCGTCGTCGTCGGCTGGCCGGATGTCACACGGCTTTTGCGGGGGCAGGCATTGGCGCTTAAGGAGAAGGAGTATGTTAAGGCGTCGCGTGCGCTTGGCGCGTCGCATTTCTGGATCATCACGCGTCAGCTTTTGCCTGGGTGCCTGTCTCTGATTATCGTATCCTTTTCAATGGGAATTCCAGGCGCGATTATGTACGAATCCGGACTGAGCTTTTTTGGATTCGGTATTCGTCCGCCAACTCCTTCACTGGGAAATATGATCGCCGATGCGCGCGGTTATATGACCATTTGTCCGTGGTACATTCTGTATCCGGGCCTGATGCTGATTATTATTGTAGTCGCATTTAATATTCTGGGCGACGGGCTGAATGATGCGCTTGACCCGTACGCCAGAAAACGGAAGTAAAATATGAGTCAATCAACAATTCATTCCACGCTCTCATTTGAGCATCCCTGCTTTTCCAATCATGGAGCGCGTGTGGCGCGTATACATTTGGCTGTCGCACCATACTGCAATATAAAATGTGCGTTTTGCCGTCCTACAGTCAATCCGTGTATACACGGATGCGCTCCTGGACTAGCCAACGAGATTCTGACGCCGCAGCAGGCTTTGGAGCACCTTCGCAGGGTTCGTGAGAGCGGGATCGATATCCGCATTGTCGGAATTGCAGGTCCGGGGGAGCCGTTGGCAAATCCTGAAACCTTTGAGACGCTGCGCCTTATAAAAGCTGAATACCCGCAAATACATCTCTGTCTAAGTACAAATGGTCTGTTCCTTCCGGAGCAGGCAAGCCGGCTGGCGCAGCTTGGTGTTGAGACGCTGACTGTAACAGTCAATGCCCATACGCCGAATGTGGCTGTACATATTTATGAGCATGTATCGGGCGAGCGGGGAGAGAACGCTGTACGGCGCCTTTTGGAGCGTCAGAGGACAGGCGTCAAAGAGGCTGTCAAGGCTGGCATGGTTGTTAAAATCAATTCGGTCTATGTTCCGGGTATTAACGACGATGACATTTTGCAGATTTCCCGGGAAATGCGTGCGATAGGCGCCACGCTTCAGAATATTCTGCCGGTGATCGCGCGCGATACAATGGCAAAGGTTACTCCGCCGGACGCGGAGCAGTTGGAACAGATGCGGGAGAGGTGCGGCGTCAATCTGGAACAGTTTGTGCGCTGCAAGCATTGCCGCGCAGATGCAATTGTGGACGCGGAACCGTCCTGTGCGGGAAAATGAGAAACAGGGAGTTGTGGAAGCATTGTTCAATCTGTTCCCGGATTATTTTGCGAAGGATGTAACCTGTATTGACGGCAGCCTCCTGGACCGGTTGAATATTCAGGCCGTCATCACAGATATCGACAATACGCTGGCCTTGGTAGACGCGCCGGATCCTGAGCCTCAGGCGCGGGAATGGTTGGATTTTTTAAACCGGTACGGCTGTCAGACTGCGATGATTTCCAATAACGACCCGCCGCGTGTGAAGGCGTTTGCAAAGCTGTTCGACGCGCCCTATGCCGCCCATGCGCAAAAGCCTGCATCCGGCGCTTTTCTGGAGCTGGCTCGTCGGCTCGGTGTCGAACCGGAACGATGTATGGTTGTTGGAGACCAGATGTTTACCGACATTATGGGCGGAAATCGTGCTGGGATGCATACGGTTCTGGTGGAACCTTTGGGCAGCGAATTGGATCACGCACAGTTTCGGATTAGGCGATGGGCCGAAAAGCTGTTGCTGGCTGTTTACAAGCGTGTGACGCACGGCCGCAGCCTGTCGGGGCAAAATCCGTCCGGCGCAGATGTGACGCTTTGAAATGGAATTTTAAAATTTTTGTTTTGATGCAGTGCAAATAAAGATAAAAAATTTCCTGTTAAGAGGGTGTTGCGATAAGAAAATATCCTGTAGGGGCGCATACTATGCGTTTGTGGGCGGCTGACAGCCGCCTCTGCGGGGATTCTTACAGCAATGATTTTAAGCTGTGTGCTTTTTATTGCACTTGAGAACCTTCGGCTTGTGTCAGGGGGTTCAGAAAGAACCTATAAAAAATTGGACATCCGTGCCGGTAACTGCACGGATGTCCAATTTTTTATAGGTTATAGTAAAGCGTGTAATCGGTGTGTTTATGCTTTTAAACTCTCCACCGCTTGGCGTTCCACTGCCAGACCGCAGCGATACTGCCTCATGAACTGGTTGAAACCCTCCACATCCTGCTGACGGGGTTCCAAGGTAACTACGGTCTGGCCGGCAAAAATCTGGTTGTCAAGGTAATCCTCCAGTGATTGTCCGGATTTTTTCTCTACCAGATAGGCTGCCAGCAGGGCCATACCCCAGGGACCGCCTTCGCCGGCAGTTTCCATGACAGAAACGCAGGTTGCGGTGGCGGCAGCCAGGATACGCTGGCCGACTTCCGGAGTCTTAAAGAAGCCGCCGTGGCCCATCAGCCGATGGACAGCTACATGCTCCTCAGACAGAAGATCCATCCCGATCTTCAGCGTAGCCAGGGCGGAGTAGAGGTGGGCTCTCATGAAGTTGGGAAAGTCAAATTGGGACCAAGGAGTGCGTACCAATAGAGGGCGGCCCTCCATTAATCCGCTGATTGGTTCACCGGACAGGTAATTATAAAGAGTCAGCCCGCCGGCATCCTCCCTACCAGCCAGAGCGGAGTGAAACATAGCGGAGAAAACAGTATCCATGTCAGGGACCTGCCCCAAAGCCTCCAGGAATCCCTTAAATACCTGTGCCCAGGCATTGATCTCATTGGTACAGTTGTTGCAATGAACCATGGCTGCTGGCTGTCCAGATGGGGTGGTGACCATATCAATCTCAGAATAGACCTTGGACAAGGGCTTCTCCAGCACGATCATAGCAAACACACTGGTACCTGCGGACACATTGCCGGTGCAGGGAACGACAGTGTTGGTAGCAACCATGCCAGTACCCGCGTCTCCTTCAGGGGGAGCCAGAGGAACGCCAGGGGACAAAAGGCCGGCAGGGTCCAAAAGTTTAGCTCCCTCTGGGGTGAGGGTTCCGGCGGGCTGGCCGGCGTGGAGAACCTGCGGCAGAATCTCCCGTATTTTCCATGGATAGTGCTTCTCAGCCACCAGGGCGTCGAAGGCGTCTGCCATTGTCTGATCATAGTCCCCGGTGCGGCTATCGATAGGGAACATGCCGCTGGCCTCCCCGACTCCGATTGCCTGACAGCCGGTGAGCCTGTAGTGGACGTATCCCGCCAGGGTGGTAAGACAGCGGATATCCTTGACATGTTCCTCATCATTGAGGATGGCTTGATAGAGGTGGGCGATAGACCATCGTTGAGGAATGTTGAACTGGAAACGCTCCGTTAAAATCCTGGCGGCCTGTCCGGTGATGGTGTTGCGCCAGGTGCGGAAGGGGACTAGCAGTTCTCCGTTTTTATCCAAGGCCATATAGCCGTGCATCATAGCGGAGAAGCCCATAGCGGCTATGGAAGTAAGTTCCACGCCGTATTGGGTGAATACATTGCCGCGCAGCTTGGCGTAAGCCTTTTGGAGTCCTGTCCATACATCTTCCATGCGGTAGGACCATATACCATCCTCCAACCGATTCTCCCAACTGTGCTCGCCCGAGGCTAGGGGGGAGTGATCAGAGCCAATGAGTACGGCTTTGATGCGGGTAGAACCTAACTCGATACCCAGGCAGCAGCGGCCTTGGGCAATATCTTTTGCTTCATTCATAGGGAGAGGCCTCCTTTAGATGTTTTTCCCATAGATTGCTGAATAAACTAAGGTAAATTGGCTTTCCGCGCCGCAGGCGGCGCGGGGCCGTTTGATTAAATACGTCTGTCCGCGGAACGGGCAGATGCGCAAAAAACAGTTGTTTTACAACCGTTTTTTATTTTTCTGCGATGTTGCGTACACTGCTGCGTTCCTTCAGACTGGGGGAGTAGACGATGCGGAAACGGCGGCCGAGCAGGTTATCCTGCCGCTGTAAAAAGACATCGGCGGCGGAGAGTCCCATGGCCACCGGGTCACAACTGATAGTGGTCAGGTCCAGCCCTTCCTCGTCTACCAGATCAGAGTCATCAAAGCACAAAATGCTGTAATCCTCGGGCACTCTCCGTCCCGCGTCCCGCAGACGGCGCACCATTCCTGCGGCCATATAGTCGTTGCCCACAAATACAGCGGTGCAGGGTTTTTCTTGAGCCAACAGCCAGTCGGCAAATTTTCGTCCGCTCTCCCGGGTGTTGTCACCGTATACCATATCCAAGCTGGAAAAGGACAGGCCATAGTTTTGCAGCCCCTCCGAGAAACCCCGGCAGCGGTCAGATGCGGTCCCGGAACCCTTTACTCCAGTGAGCATAGCTATATGGCGGTGCCCCCGCTCCCAGAGATACTGCGCTGCCATATAGCCTCCCCGATAGTTGTCGATACGCACCGTATCCAGATCCAGGGCGGAGATATAGCGGTTGACCAGTACAATGGGAATAGATGAGCTTTGCAGCAATTGTATGATTTCCTCTGTTGCGGTCACAGTAATCATAATGATGCCGGAATAGCCGTTTTCCATGGCGCGGCGCATGGCTGCCAGCTCCCGGTTGGCATCCAAACCACAGTGGCACAGTACAACCGTATACCCCAAAGGGTCCAGCCCCTCACAGATGCCTTTAACCACCTTGGAATAAAAGTAATTCGAAATGTCGCTGACAATGACAAGCACCGCTTTGGACACAAAGCCCTTTCCCAACAACATATCATCTCCGTCGGTAATCCCAAGCTCCTGCATAGCGTTGCGGATCTTCTGCATGGTTTGCGGCTTTACCTTGGCGCTATTGGTAAAGGCACGGGAAACGGTAGCGTAGGACACCCCTGCCCGTTCAGCAATGGTCTTTTGTAGAATGATCATGGCAATTCTGCTCCCCACCTGTATTTTACTTTTCTATCATAAGATTTCCCTTTCAAAAAAGCAAGGTTATTTTCATGAAATTTCTGAAATTAATGAAATTAGATAGACGGTTTTTGGGGAATATGATATATTCATGATGTCATCGCGGTGGAATTTTGTTGAATTATGAGGATATTGTCCAAAATATTCTCACTTCACTCTATGGTGTGAAATGATTCCCATGCGAAGAATCGCACCACCCACATATCCTGTCGTTACAGATGAAAAGGAGGAACTCAAATATGAAGTGGAATCGAATTTTAGCGTTGGGTATGGGCACGGCTCTTTGCCTGTCTCTGATGGCCGGCTGCGGCTCCGGAGGCGATATTTCCAGCAGTGATGTGCAGGAGGATGGATTTCCTGAATTGAACATCTCGCTGGCTCACTCCGCCGCCACCAGTCACGCGCATAATACCGCTGCTCAGACGTTTGCCGATATTGTTTCGGAACAGACCGGCGGGAAGGTCACAGTCACCATCTATCCCGCCAGCGAACTGGGGGACCAGCCCGCTCTCATCGAGAGCTGTTATACCGATGGCGATGTGGATATGGTCATCGCCTCCCAAAGCAATATGGCCACCTATATGCCAAAACTCAATGCCTTGGCCGCTCCATTCCTCTTTGACAGCTACGACCATGCACATAAGGTCATGGACGATTATGTGCTGGACTGGATTAATGAGGATGTGGGAACGCAGATGAATATGCATGCCCTGGCTATGTTTGACTACGGTTTCCGCCATGTCACGACCAACGACATCGTGGTCAACTCCGCTGATGATTTAAACGGCGTCAAGATCCGGGTCCCCGGATCCGCCGGGCTTCTGGCCACCTTTGACGCGCTTGGATGCAACACACAGACCATCGCCTATTCCGAACTGTACCAGTCCTTAAAGCAGGGGGTCGTAGCGGCTGAGGAGAACCCTGTGGCCACCATCCTAGCAGACTCCTATTTTGAGTGTCAAAACCAACTGGCTCTCACCGGTCATTTCTTTGATGTGCAAACCCTGCTGATAAACAAGTCGCTGTGGGAGTCTATGAGTCCCGAGCTTCAGCAGATCATTCAGAATGCCGCTCTTGAGGCGCAGCAGGTCACCCGGAACCTCATCGCTGATGGTGAGGATGCGGACATAGAGGCACTGAAAGATAAGGGAATGAACGTAACCACACCGGATAAGCAGTCCTTTATAGATAAAATGGCACCGGCCTATGAAGAAATAGCCTCCCTGTGCGGTCAGGATGAACTGGATAACCTGATGGCTGCCGCAAAGGCCGCTTCAGAGAGCGCCTGAATCACAGTTAGAAGGCCCCCAGCGCTATTTGCCGCCGACCGCGGCATCTTTACGGCTGAAAGGAGAGTGAGATTACCCCCATGATTATGTTTGTTATGTTTATTGCGGTACTGGCGGTGCTGTTCATTGGCGTATCCACCGCGTGCAGTATGGCCTTGGTTTCCGTAGGAGCTTATTTTTCTCTGGGAGAGGCCACGATGTCCAACATGATGTCTTTGCCGCAGGGGATGTTTAACCAGGTCAGCGGCATAACTTTGATGTCCATTCCATTTTTCCTGCTCATGGGCAATTTTATGAATGCCGGCGGTATTTCCCAAGACCTGTTTGGCTTTGCCCGTGCCTGCCTGGGCCATCGCTGGGGCGGTCTGGCTAACGCTGCAATTGTCTCATGTATGGTCATGTCCGCGATGTCTGGATCCGCCGCCGCGGTGGCTGCCGGTATCGGCATGATCGCCATTTCGGAGATGCGCAAGACCGGATATGAACAGTCCTTTTCCTGCGCGACTATCGCTGCATCGGGCGGTCTGGGACCCATCATTCCTCCCAGCATCACCATGATCCTGTTTGCCAGTATGATTTCGGACCCCAAGGTGGGGGTTTCAGTCAACGATTTGTTTATGGGCGGAGCCATCCCCGGAGTGCTTATCGGCATCATGTTTATCACCTATGCCAGTTTCGCCTGCAAAAAGCGAAATTTTGGTAAAGTATCTCCTGTCCCGATGAAAGAACGTCTGCGTTACTTCGGTAAGGCCATTTGGGCGCTGTTTACTCCAGTGATCGTGCTGGGCGGCATGTTCGGCGGCTTGTTTACCGCTACAGAAGCTGCCGCGGTAGCAGCTCTGTACGCTGCCCTATTGGGGATATTCAAGTATCGCAAGATTAAGCTGAAGGATTTCCCCCATATCTTTTGGATTACCGCCAAATCCTCCGCACAAATTATGTTCGTCATTGCCACCGCTTCTTTTTTCCAGTACGTCCTGCTGCGTACCCGCATTCCCCAGCAAGCGGTAAATGCGATTGTCAGCGTTTTTGGCAGCATAGTTCCGGTCCTGCTTATTATTATTTTGATGCTGGTTATTATGGGCTGTTTTATGGAGGGAACCGCTATTCTAATGATCACTGTCCCCATTTTCGTCCCTCTGGCCCAAGCTTATAACTACAGTATCATTCAACTGGCCGTGGTGATGTGTATATCTCTGTCTGTAGGCGTGATTACTCCTCCTGTGGGCCTGAACTTATATGTGTTGTCCAGCATTACTGGGGAAAAGGTTATGCGAATTGCCAAAGAAGCAGTCCCCTTTGTACTTATTATGATTACGGTGGCCCTGCTGGCCGCTTTTATCAGCCCGTTATCCCTGTTCCTGCCCGGTTTGGGTTCTGTGTAAGGAGGATTCCCCCATGAAGTACTGGAATAAATTTGAGAACATTGTGGGCGTCCTGATGCGGAGCATTGCCTCTGTCTGCCTGGGGATTGTGTTTGCCCTGTTTATCCTCAACATTGCTACGCGCTTACCATTTATCACCTATAACCCCAAGTGGATTGATGAAACGATCCAATTTTTTCTGGTTTGGATGATTTTCCTGGGTTCGGCGGAGTTGGTCCGCACCAGAGGCCATTTTGTGGTGGATATTCTCACTGACCACTTTCACGGTACCGCTGCAGGGCGGGTTCTGGCGGTGATCTCCACCGCCCTGATGTTGGTGACCTATGCCGTAATCTTCTATTTTGGCGTCCGTCTTTGCATGAAATCGGACGCCGCGATGTACACCCTGCACTTTATGAAGAAAAGCTACTTTTACTCCTGTATCCCTGTTTCCGCCTTCTTTATGGCGCTCTTTACCATGCGTGATCTGATTTTCAGCGTCATGGATATTGTTACCCACGGCGCGGTCACTCGCCGGTTGGATGCAGAAAAGGCTGAGGCTATGAAGCAGGATGATGACGCTAAGGCCATTGCTGAAGCGGCTCAGGCTCTGAAACAAGATCAGGAGCCCCAATAGTAAGCCATGGTGCGGGATACCGCACCGTCACATGAATTATGAAAAAGGAAACGGTTATATTATGAAACTTGATCACATTCGTGAAAAAATGGAATCCGGGCAGTTGTGTTTCGGCACCCACTGTTCCACTACTGAACCTTGGTATTATGAAATGTGTGGTTTTTTAGGTTATGATTATGTATGGATTGACAACGAGCATGCGGGCATGACCATGCCAATGGTGCAAAACGCTATCGTGGCTACCAACGCCGGCGGCTGCGCCGCTTTTGTCCGGGTACAGAACCACGACATTTCCAATGTCAAGCCTGTGCTGGAGGTAGGGACGGATGGTATCATTTTCCCTATGGTAAATACGCCCCAGGAGGCGGAACACTGTGTTTCTGTATGTACTTATCCGCTTCGGGGAGTAAGGGGGTTTGGACCTCTGCGCGCCATCCAATACGGCAATATGCCCTTGGAGAAATATCTGGCTCAGGCCGACCGCAGCGTGTTGAAGCTGCTCCAGTGTGAACACGTAGACGGCGTTAACCGCTTGGATGAGATCCTGGAGGTTCCCGGGGTGGACGGCATCATCTGCGGTCCCATGGACTTATCCGCTTCCATCGGTAAGATGGGACAGCTTACCGACCCTGAAGTGGTAGGGCTGATGCAGAAGATCATTGATACCTGCAAGGCCCACCACATTCCGTTTGGCATATCCATCGGCGTCAATTATGATTTGATAAAGTTTTGGATTGATCAGGGCGCGACCTTTGCCTCTATGGGAACTCCGGCCGATTATTTCTGGTGTATGAGCCAACAGGCAGTGGCAAAGGCACGGACGTTCGAGGCCCAGCGCAGCCATTCAGGGATTTCCCAGCTTCCGAACAAATAATTTAAAAAGCTGATAGGAGACACGGCTTTTCGTGTCTCCTATCTTTTTATCATACCAGATGTCTGCTGCTTTTAAACATCCCCATAGCGCCCACGACTGGGAGGTGGTGGGCAAACGGTTCGCCCGAATTGAGCGCCGCGGTTATTGCGGGCGCTAGGCAGATGTCTTGGATCAACTGTTGCGCAGACGCGTGCGTTGAGACGGTGCAGCCCCATCAGGTATTCTCATGAAACCCGCACGATCGCGGGCGTTAAACCGGAGGATACCTATCTGATCGATGGGGGCCGGCGGGAGATCATCACCCAAAGGGGAAGCTGGCCGCTCCGCGAAGTGTCACTGGACGGCGCCTCCATCAAGCGCCCGCTGGTTCTTAAAAAAGTTATCCGCCTATTGCGGTTGTTATGGCTGAAATAGGCGGATTTTTGTTTAAGAAGGCGCCATGCCGAGAAAATCGAATAAGAGGAAGCAGGAATGCTCCTTTTTGGTTTGCGGGATATATGCTCAGATATTGCAATACAGCGGTATTGCTTGGAGAGGTCTTGTGTAGTATAATATTAATCTGTGCAGAAAGCAAAATTTAATCCGGGAAAATATTTTAGTGACCATTTTCGTTTTTGAACAAAATTAAGAAATAGATTTGCAAATTATTCCAGGCTGCATTGGGGGGATTTCTAGTGGATAAATTTAAACTGGTTTCGCCGTTTAAACCGACCGGAGACCAGCCGGAAGCGATCGAGGCGTTAACCCGCGGAATCCTCGCGGGAGCGCATGAACAGACGCTTTTAGGCGTCACCGGTTCAGGCAAAACCTTCACAATGGCCAACATCATTGAGAGGGTAAACAGGCCCACTTTGATACTCGCCCACAACAAGACTTTGGCTGCTCAATTATGCTCGGAATTCCGTGAATTTTTCCCCGAAAATGCGGTGGAATACTTTGTCAGCTACTATGACTACTACCAGCCGGAGGCGTACATCGCGCATACGGACACATATATTGAAAAGGATTCCGCAATTAACGACGAGATTGAAAAGCTGCGCCATTCGGCGACCGCCGCGCTTGGGGAGCGGCGCGACGTGATCATTGTAGCGAGCGTGTCATGTATCTATACGCTCGGCGACCCGATCGATTATAAAAATATGGTCGTGTCGCTGCGGACAGGGATGCAGAAGGACCGCGACGAATTGATCAAGAAGCTGGTGGAGCTTCAGTATGAGCGAAACGACATCAACTTTGTGCGCAACAAGTTCCGGGTGCGCGGCGACGTTGTTGAAATCTTTCCGGTTTATTCGGGCGACACGGCGGTGCGCGTCGAATTTTTCGGAGATGAAATTGACCGCATCACCGAGATCAACACCGTGACCGGCGAAGTAAAGAACGTCGTGACGCACGCTGCGATCTATCCGGCCTCGCATTATATCGTTCCGCCGGAGAAAATGCGCGTCGCCATCGAGGAGATCCGGCGCGAAGCTGACGAACGCGTGGCGTATTTCAAGGAAAACGGCAAGCTGATTGAGGCGCAGCGCATTGCCGAGCGGACAAACTATGATATTGAAATGATGCAGGAGATTGGTTTCTGCAAAGGCATCGAGAACTATTCCCGCGTTATTTCAGGACGCGCCCCCGGCAGTACGCCGTATACGCTGCTTGACTATTTTCCCGAGGATTTCGTGCTGTTCGTCGATGAATCGCACGTCACACTCCCGCAGGTGCGCGGGATGTACGGCGGCGACCGCTCCCGCAAGATCAGCCTGATCGATTATGGGTTCCGGCTGCCGTCGGCGCTCGACAATCGCCCGCTCAATTTCGATGAATTTTATGCAAAACTGAACCAGATTGTATTTGTCAGCGCGACGCCGGGCGCATTTGAGCGCGAAAAGAGCACGCAGATTGTCGAACAGGTCATCCGCCCGACGGGGCTTTGTGATCCCGAGATCGAGGTGCGGCCTGTGGAAGGGCAGATCGACGACCTGCTCTCGGAGATCAACCAGCGCGCGGCCGCCGGTGAACGTGTGCTAATCACGACGCTGACAAAGAAGATGGCTGAGGATTTGACCACTTATATGGAAAACATGGGCGTGCGCATCCGGTATATGCACCACGATATTGATACAATCGAACGTATGGAGATCATACGCGATTTGCGCCTCGGTGAGTTCGACGCGCTTGTCGGCATCAACCTGCTGCGCGAGGGGCTTGATATTCCGGAGGTATCGCTTGTCGCCATTTTGGACGCGGACAAGGAGGGATTTCTGCGCAGCGAAACGTCGTTGGTGCAGACGATCGGCCGCGCGGCGCGCAATGCGCAGGGAAAGGTTATCATGTACGCGGACAGCGTGACAGAGTCAATGGAGCGCGCGATTTCTGAAACGTACCGCCGCCGTGAAATCCAGCTTGCTTACAACCAGGAGCATGGGATTGTACCGCAGACGATTAAAAAGGATGTGCGCGATATCCTTGAAATTTCCGCGCGCGACGACCGCGATACCAGGAAAAAGCGTGGAAAGAAGCTGTCGCACAAGGAGCGCGAGGCGCTGATTGCGAAGCTGACGCTCGAGATGAAAAATGCCGCGAAGATTTTGGAATTTGAGCATGCGGCATATCTGAGGGATAAAATTCAAAAGCTGAAGGCGGAGGATGAACGTCCGGGCAGGCTGCCGAAGTAAAGGAGACGAACAGAAACATTTATGGCATTGGATAAAATTGTAATCAAGGGCGCGCGGGAGCACAATCTGAAAAACATCGATCTGGAGATCCCGCGCGACAAGCTGATTGTCTTTACGGGACTTTCGGGATCGGGAAAAAGCTCGCTCGCGTTCGATACGATTTATGCGGACGGCCAGCGGCGGTATGTCGAAAGCCTGTCGAGCTATGCGCGTCAGTTTTTGGGCCAGATGGAAAAGCCCGACGTTGATTCGATCGAGGGCCTGTCGCCGGCCATTTCAATTGATCAGAAAACAACATCGAAGAATCCGCGCTCAACGGTTGGGACTGTTACGGAGATTTATGACTATCTGCGCTTGCTCTATGCGCGTATCGGTATCCCGCATTGTCCGGTCTGCGGCCGGCCGATTGAGCAGCAGACGGTCGATCAGATGGTAGACCGCGTGATGGAGCTGCCAGCCGGCACACGCGTGCAGATTCTTGCGCCGACGGTTCGCGGGCGCAAGGGAGAGCATGTCCGGGAGTTTGACGCGGCGCGCCGTTCGGGATATGTGCGCGCGCGTGTAGATGGTAACCTGTATGATCTGTCTGAGGAGATCAAGCTCGAAAAGAATAAAAAACACACGATTGAAATCGTTGTCGACCGCCTTGTCATCAAGGAGGAGGTGCGGTCACGCCTGGCCGATTCGCTGGAAACGGCGATCAGTCTGACAGGCGGGATCGCCGTTGTCGATGCGGACGGGGAGGAGCTGACCTTTTCTTCAAATTACGCATGTCCCGACCATGATATCAGCATCGAGGAGCTGAACCCGCGTATGTTCTCCTTCAACGCCCCCTACGGCGCGTGTGATAAATGCACCGGCCTGGGGACGTTTCTCAAGATCGATCCGGATCTGGTGATCCCCAATAAGCGTCTTTCCATCCGGGAAGGCGCGATCCGCGCGTCCGGCTGGTATTATGCCGAAGGCGGCATCGCTCAGATGTATTACGAGGGCCTGGCCGAGCACTACGGTTTTTCGCTTGACGAGCCGGTTTCCAAGCTGCCTAAACAGGCTGTCCAGATTTTGCTTTACGGTACGAACGGAGAAAAAATCAAAATGCATCGTGACGGCGGAAGTGTAAAGGGAACTTACTACACGGATTTTGAAGGGATCGTCAATAATTTGGAGCGCCGCTTTCGGGAGACAAATTCAAGCTGGATGCGCGAGGAGCTTTCAACATGGATGAGCAGCGTCGAATGCCCTGTCTGCCATGGCGACAGGCTGAACAAGACGGTGCTGGCCGTAACCGTGGGCGGGCTGAACATCAGTGAATTTTGCAAAAAATCGGTGGCCGGCGCGCTTGAATTTCTTGATGGGCTTGAGCTGACGCCGCGCGAGCGGATGATTTCAGAGCTGATTATCAAGGAAATCCGTGAGCGGCTCGGCTTTTTGCGCAGCGTTGGTTTGGAATATCTGACGCTGGCGCGTGCAGCCGGGACGCTTTCGGGCGGGGAGAGCCAGCGCATCCGTCTGGCAACGCAGATCGGCTCGTCGCTGATGGGCGTTTTATATATTTTGGACGAGCCGTCGATCGGCCTGCACCAGCGCGACAATGATAAGCTGATCGCAACGCTCAAGCGCCTGCGCGATTTGGGCAATACGCTGATCGTCGTCGAGCATGACGAAGATACGATGTATGCCGCCGATTATATCGTCGATGTCGGGGCGGGCGCGGGTGTACACGGCGGCGAGATTGTCTGCGCCGGAACGATTGACGAGATCAAGGGCTGCGAACGCTCCGTAACCGGACAGTACCTATCGGGAAAGCAGCGCATTGAGGTGCCTAAAACACGCCGGACGGGCAACGGCAAGTTTTTAAAGATTGTCGGAGCGGCGGAAAACAACCTCAAAGAGATCGACGTTGAAATTCCGCTCGGCGTATTTACGGCTGTGACGGGCGTTTCCGGTTCCGGAAAAAGCTCGCTGATCAACGAGGTGCTCTTTAAACGCCTGACGCGCGACCTGACGAACCCGCGCGTCAAGCCCGGCAAGCATACCGATATAGAAGGGATCGACCAGGTTGATAAGGTCATCGATATCAACCAATCCCCAATTGGGCGCACGCCGCGCTCCAACCCGGCGACCTATACGGGCGTATTCACCGATATCCGCGAGATCTTTGCACAGACCAACGATGCGAAAATGCGCGGCTACAAGTCGGGGCGGTTTTCTTTCAATGTCAAGGGAGGCCGCTGCGAGGCGTGCGAGGGAGACGGCATTGTGCGTATTGAAATGCACTTTCTGCCCGATATTTTCGTCCCCTGCGAGGTCTGCAAGGGCCGGCGATACAACCGCGAGACGCTTGAGGTCAAATACAAGGGCAAATCGATCCACGACGTTCTGGAAATGACGGTTGAGGAGGCGCTGGAGTTTTTTAAAAACGTGCCGAAAATCGCGCGCAAGCTCCAGACGCTTTACGACGTAGGGCTTGGATATGTCAAGGTCGGGCAGCCGGCAACGACGCTTTCCGGCGGCGAGGCGCAGCGGGTCAAGCTGGCTACGGAGCTTTCAAAGCGGCCGACAGGGCGCACCGTCTATATCCTTGACGAGCCGACAACCGGCCTGCACACGGCTGACGTTCACAAACTGATCGATGTTTTGCAGGCGTTTGTGGATGCGGGGAATACGGTTATTACAATTGAGCATAATTTAGAGGTCATTAAAACGGCGGATTATATCATCGATCTCGGTCCGGAGGGCGGAGACAACGGCGGCACGCTGGTGGCTGCGGGCACGCCGGAAGAAATTTGTCGGGTAGAGGCGTCTTACACGGGAAAATATCTTAAAAAAATGTTATAAATTTATCAAAATTCGGCAATAATAACCTTTACAAAGATATACTGTCATGGTATAGTATTGATAAAGAAAGATTATCAGAAAGGGAGACAGCATTATGAAAAAATATGTTTGCACCATTTGCGGATTCGTGTACGATGAGGAGAAGGGCCTTCCGGATGAAGGAATTGCTCCCGGCACGAAGTGGGAAGATGTTCCCGATGATTTTGTCTGCCCGGAGTGCGGCGTAGGCAAGGACATGTTCGAAGTCCAAGGTTAAGGACCAGCAATTTGTGACCACCCGGAGCCGATCCGGATGGTCACAACTCATTTTAACAGGAGGTCGTTTGAAATGGCGGCAGTAAAAGTTACAGACAGCATTTATTCGGTGGGGATTCTCAATCCGAATATGCGCGTGTTCGACATTGTCATGTCGACCGATTATGGCACCACTTATAATTCATATGTGCTCAAAGGCGAAAAGAACGTTCTGATCGAGGCGTGCCACAAGACGTATTTTGAGCAGTACCTTGCGAATATCCGCGAGGTCATCGATCCGAAGAATATCGATTATATTGTCCTCAATCACAATGAGCCGGATCATTCCGGCGCTCTGGCGCAGCTTCTCGATTATGCAACGAATGCAACAGTCGTCGTTTCAAAGGCCGGTTCAATCTATCTGAAAAACATTACGAACCGCACGGATTTGAAGGTTCAGGTTGCCCTGGACGGCGATGTGATCGATATCGGCGGGAAAACGCTGCGCTTTATCAACGCGCCGTTTTTGCATTGGCCAGACTCCATGTTCACATGGGTCGAGGAGGAAAAGACACTGTTTAGCTGCGATTTCCTTGGCGCGCACTACTGCGAGCCATATACCTTCGATTATAACATGGCCTATCCCGCAAAATATGAAATTGCGTTCAAGGGGTATTACGACGCGATCTTTGGTCCGTTTAAGCCCTATGTGCTCGCTGGCCTTGAGAAAATCAAGAATTTACCGATCGAGCGTGTTTGCAACAGCCACGGGCCGATCATTACTAAGGGCTGTCGCCTTGCCTATGTGCTTGAAAAATACAACGAGTGGAGCCAGCCGCAGAAAAATGCGCGGCTGACCGTGCCGGTTTTTTATACCTCCGCTTACGGCAACACCCGCAAAATTGCCGCTGCGATCCGCGACGGTATTCTTGCGGCGCGGCCGGAAGCTGATGTTGAGACATTTGATATCATTGACTATGATATGGGCGAGATGGCCGAGCGTCTGAACAGCTCGGATGCGTTCGCGCTCGGCAGTCCAACGATCAACGGCGAGGCAGTCCCGCCGGCATGGATGCTGCTGTCGCATGTCGATGCGATCAACAATAAGAAAAAACCGGTTTTGGTATTTGGTTCCTATGGATGGAGCGGCGAAGCGGTGCCGAATCTTCAGACCCGTCTGACCGGACTCAAAATGAAGGTGTTCGGCGACGGACTTAAGGTCTGCTTTGTCCCGTCCGGCGCAGATCTTGAAAAAGCGAAGGCGCTCGGAACAGAGTTTGGCGCGTCGCTCGCATGAAAAAAGCCCCGCTGTGACTTAACACAGCGGGGCTTTTTCCTTCTATCGAACGGTTGGCGGAGCGGATCGAGCCTATCTGCGTTTAAAAAGGGGAGGATCCGGCTTCAAAAGTCCTTTTTTTACGCCGATGCGATAACTCAGACGCCAAAAGAATATGTACAGAATTAAAAATACAACGATCATCACTTGGCCAAATGCACCGGATTTGGTTGGCAGATTGCCAGGATCGCCGCTCATGTCAACATAATGGGAAAAATCAGTGTAGAGGCCGTCATAATAGTTTTTGTAGGATTTTTTGTCCGAGCCTGAGTGTTTCCATTCCACCCACTGCCCGATGGGAAGCAGCGTGTCAGGAGCAAGGGGACGTGAATCAGTATACGCCATATCCGTCAAGGCTTTGAAATTAATCAGGGCGGCAATCCGCTCGCCGCTTGGCAGATCGATGGTATAATATGTTTGATCGTTCCATTTCAGCGCCCGGTGGGAGCTGGCGCTCATAAAATCGCGCCTGACTTCGATTGTAAAACGCCCCATCTGTTCCATATCTGCGATGGAAGCGGCGATAGGGGTATCCGGCAGGGCCTCGGTACCGACGCTGCCTGGCCCGATATCCACCCGCCCCATCTGGTATTCGTAAAGTATCGGGCCGGCCAGAAAGCCGGCGAGAAGGGAGAGCGGAAGCGCTATCACAAACCCCAGGATGCTGGATACAAGCATACTGAAAGATACGCGCACACGCATAACAGACATATTGAAAAACCACCTCTTGCGATTTATTGTGGTTATTTTATCATGTCCGCAGCGCGGCATGATAAAATTGGCCATCAGGGCGGCAGCGGGCTGTGCCCGCGTATCGCCCTGGCCATAAGGAATAAAATAAATGCTTTTGCATTTATTTTATCACAAACCCGGATCCGTTTCAACATGTCAATATGCCGGCTCTCTTTATGTTGAAGGTTGACTGATACTCATCCCGGTCATCTGCCAACGCGCTACGGCGGTTCGTTTCATATATTGTCATTTCAGAGGAATGAAGGTGCTGTCGGAGCGCCTTGCTTTTTGCCGGGAAAAATGGTAAGATAAACTGATTATAACATGTAAAGGGGAGAGAACGCGTTTTGCCACAGCAGAATTTGTCGCCGGCACTCTTGCGGCAGATGGAGTATAGCCGGCAGGTCCGCGAATTGCTGGCCGCGCGTTACGACCATCCGCCGATGGCCTACGTCCATTCGTTTGGATGTCAACAAAACCAAAGCGACGGAGAGAAGATAGCCGGTATGCTTGCGCAGATGGGATACGGCTTCACCGACGCGCCGGAACAAGCGGATCTGGTCATCTACAATACTTGCGCTGTGCGCGAAAATGCAGAGGACCGCGTATTTGGCAACGTCGGCGCTCTCAAGTCGGCTAAGAAGCGGCGCGCAGGTATGTTGATCGGGTTGTGCGGCTGTATGATGCAGCAGCAGGCCGTAGCGGATAAAATCAAAAAAAGCTATCCGTATGTCGATCTGGTGTTCGGTACGCACGCCCTGCATACGCTGCCGGAGCTGCTTTACCGGCGCCTTTTGGGAGAAAACCGCCAGTTTTCCACCGAAAATGCGCGCGGGGAGATTATCGAGGGCGTTCCGCTGCGCCGCTCCGGGTCAATTAAAGCAAATCTGCCGGTGATGTATGGCTGCGATAACTTCTGCACATACTGCATCGTGCCGTATGTGCGCGGCCGTGAGCGCAGCCGGAACCCCGGGGATGTGCTCAATGAGGCGCGGGCGCTCGTCGGACAGGGATACCGCGAACTGCTGCTGCTTGGGCAGAACGTCAATTCGTATGGCAAGGGGCTTTCGGAGCCGATTAATTTCGCCGCGCTGCTGCGGCGCGTCAATGAGATCGAGGACGATTTTTGGATTCGGTTCATGACGAGCCATCCGAAGGACTGTACGCATGAGCTGATCGACACAATCGCGGCGTGTAATAAGGTCTGCCGCCATATCCACCTGCCGGTGCAGAGCGGCAGCGACCGTATATTAGCGGCGATGAACCGGCATTATACGGTCGCGCATTATCTGGAGCTGATCGACTATGCGCGCGCGCGTATTCCGGGCGTCACGTTTTCAAGCGATATCATCGTCGGCTTTCCCGGTGAAACACGCGCCGATTTTGAACAGACGCTGGAGCTTATTAAGCGCGTGCGCTTTAACGCGCTCTATACGTTTATTTACTCTCCGCGGCCCGGTACGAAGGCCGCCGGGATGGAGGACCCAACGCCCGCTGCGGACAAGTCCCTGTGGCTGCGAGAGCTGCTTGACGCTGAATCGGACATCCGCAGCGGGATGCAGGCTGACGCCGTCGGTACGACCCTGCGCGTACTGGCGGAGGGTGAAGGGCGCAGCGGCGACGGCTGGCTGACAGGCCGCACGCAGGGAAACGACATCGTCGAATTCACGGCTCCGCGCGCGATGATCGGCAGCTTTGTCGATGTGACGATCGAGCGCGCGCAGAACTGGGCGCTGTTCGGGCGGCTCAAAGAGGGATAAAAAGCGTTCGGAACTTATGAACGGGCGCATCAATACAGGAGGAACGAAAAATGGATGTAATCGCAATGGCAAGGCAGCTTGGAAAGGCGCTTCAACAGGACGAAGGGTATCTGCGCCTGATGGTCGCGCAGCAGCAGAATGACGCGGACGAGACGCTCCAGGCGTTGATCGGCAAGTTTAACCTTGCGCGTATCAATTTAAACACGGAGCTGAACAAGACGGACAAGGATCAGGCGCGCGTGACTGCGCTCAATGAGGAAGTCCGCGCGGTTTACGGGCAGATCATGGACAATGAAAATATGGCCGCTTACAATAAAGCCAAGACGGAATTTGACGATACGGTCGATTTCGTTATGCAGATTCTGCGCGGAAGCATCAACGGCGAGGACCCGGATCTGATCGAGAAGCAGTCCGGCTGCTCGGGAAGCTGTTCGTCGTGTTCCGGCTGCAGTTGATCCGTTTTAAAGATTATGAGACTGCCGGCAGCGTTTTGCCGGCGGTCAAAATGTCTCTGGAGGTCGCCCAGGATGAAGATTGACATGCAGAAGCTTTCCCCGATGATGCAGCAGTACTTTGCCATAAAGGAAAAGCATAAGGACCATATTTTGTTTTTCCGCCTTGGCGATTTTTACGAGATGTTTTATGACGACGCTGTTTTAGCGTCGCGGGAACTGGAATTGACGCTGACAGGACGCGACTGCGGGCAGGAGGAGCGCGCGCCGATGTGCGGCGTGCCGTTTCATGCGTGTGAAACATATATCGCGCGCCTGATCAAAAAGGGTTATAAGGTCGCAATCTGCGAGCAGATGGAGAACCCGGCCGATGCCAAGGGCGTTGTTAAGCGCAGCGTGATCCGTGTTGTTACGCCGGGGACGCTCATAGAGAGCAATATGCTCTCAGAGGATGCGAACAACTATATCGCCTGCATCCTGTTCGATCAGGGATGGGGGCTTGCGTGTGCCGACAGTTCGACCGGCCAGCTCTTTGTTTCGCAGTTTGCGGCGGACGCGCAGGGAGAGGTTGTCAATGAGCTTGGGCGTTATTGTCCGAGCGAAATCATTTTTAACGAGGGGATTCTTGATCAGACGGAAGTGACCGCGTTTATTCAAAAGAAGCTGCACTGTGTCGCCGACCTGTGCGATAACGACCGGTTCGATCCGCAGGTCGCCGAGGATCTGATCGCCCGGCACTTTTCAAAGCCGTCCGGCGCGCTCGGGCTTGACGGCCGGCCGCTCGCGTCGCGCGCGCTTGGCGCGCTGCTCGCGTATCTTTATGAGACGCAGCAGAAGGGGCTTGAACGCATCACCGACATCGCTTATGTAAACCCCGAACAGTCGCTGGCGCTCGATTTGACGGCGCGGCGCAATCTGGAGCTGACGCAGACGATGCGTACAGGCGAAAAGCGCGGCACGCTGCTGTGGGTGCTTGACCGGACGAAAACGGCGATGGGAAAGCGTCTGATGCGCGCCTGGCTTGACAAGCCGCTTGTAAATCCGGCAGTCATCAACAAACGGCTCAACGCTGTGGAGGAGCTTTTTTCCGATACGATGCTGCGCTGCGACCTGATCGATTCGCTGTCCGGCGTATTTGATCTGGAACGGCTGATGACGCGTATCATCTATGGCAGCGCGTCGCCGCGCGAATACAAAGCCCTGGAAGGCGCATGCCGCAAAATGCCGGCGCTCAAGGCGCGCATGGAGGGCTGTGCGAGCGCGTATCTCTGCGAGGCGCGCGACGCGCTCGACCCGTTGGAGGATGTGTCGGACCTGCTGGCGCGCGCCATCGTTGACGAACCGCCTGCGGCGGTTAAGGACGGCGGCGTAATCCGGGAGGGATACAGCCCCGCGCTCGACGAGCTGCGCGCGCTCATTCACGATTCGAAAAAGCTGCTTGTCGGCATCGAGACGCAGGAGAAGGAAAAAACCGGCATCAAGAATATGAAAATCGGATACAACCGTGTATTCGGTTATTACATAGAGGTTTCCAAATCAAATCTTGGGTTGGTGCCCGATACTTATATTCGCAAGCAGACGCTCGCCAACTGCGAGCGGTATATCACACAGGAACTAAAGCAGCTTGAGGAAAAAATCCTTTCAGCGGGCGAGAGGATCGCGACGCTTGAAAACGAGACGTTCGAGGCGGTGCGCGCCGCCGTTTCAGCGCAGCTTCACCGCGTGCAGGCGACCGCGTCGGCCGTGGCGCGCCTCGATGTTTACTGCTCTCTGGCTGCTGTCGCGAGTGCGAACGGCTACTGCCGGCCGGATGTGGGCCTGTCGGATGGGATTCTGATTCGCGACGGCCGTCATCCCGTCGTCGAGCAGCTGATGGACGGCGCGCCGTTTGTGTCGAACGATACGACGCTTGATTGCGGTGAAAATCAGATTGCAATTATCACCGGTCCGAATATGGCCGGAAAATCGACGTATATGCGCCAGACGGCTTTGATTGTGCTTATGGCGCAGATCGGAAGCTTTGTTCCGGCGGCGTCGGCCTGTATCGGTGTTGTCGACGGGATATACACGCGCGTGGGCGCTTCGGACGACCTGGCCTCCGGGCAGTCGACCTTTATGGTCGAGATGACCGAGGTGGCGCAGATTATGAAGCAGGCCACGTCCAAAAGCCTGTTGATCCTTGACGAAATCGGACGCGGCACGTCGACCTTTGACGGCATGAGTATTGCGCGCGCCGTGTTGGAATACATAGCGGATAAAAAGCGCGTCGGCGCAAAGACGCTGTTCGCAACGCATTATCATGAATTGACCGCGCTGGAGGACACGCTTTCCAATGTGAAAAATTACAATATCGCGTGCAAAAAGCGCGGCGACGAGCTGATTTTTCTGCGGCGGATTGTGCCGGGCGGCGCGGATGACAGCTACGGCATTGAGGTATCGAAGCTGGCGGGCGTGCCGGACTGGATTATCCGCCGCGCGCGCCAGGTGCTCGAACAGCTTGAGCAGGGGCGCGAGGTTGCGCCCGCCCGTGCGGCGCGGCAAAAGCAGGAGGAAACAGCGCCGCAAATGACGTTTGGATCGGCCGCCGCCTCGGAAATTGAAGCGGCGCTGCATGCAATCGACGTTAATACGCTGACGCCGATTGAAGCGATGAATAAGCTTTATGAATTGAAAACGCTTTTAAAGGATTGAAAGGGCAGGTGAGATGACGCGTGGCAAAAATCAATGTTCTTGACCGGCAGGTTGCGGAGCTGATCGCGGCCGGCGAGGTGGTGGAGCGCCCCGCGTCGATCGTTAAAGAGCTAGTCGAAAATGCCGTCGACGCCGGCGCGACAAAGATCACAGTGGAAATCCAGGGCGGCGGCGTGCGCTATATCCGTGTGACGGATAACGGCAGCGGCATTCTGCGTGAAGATGTTAAAAACGCGTTTTTGCGCCATGCGACGAGTAAGGTGCGCGTGCAGGAGGATTTGGGGCATATCACCACGATGGGCTTTCGCGGCGAGGCGCTCGCGTCGATCGCAGCGATGTGCCGGGTTGAGATGCTCACACGCACGGCTGACGAGATCGCTGGGACGCGGTACACAATTGCGGGCGGCGAACCTGGAGAGCTTGCCGACGCGGGTTGTCCCGTCGGCACGACGATCAGTGTGCGCGATGTGTTCTATAATACGCCCGCGCGTATGAAATTTCTCAAAAAGGACCTTTCGGAAGGAAACAGCGTGGCGGCCGTCGTCGAAAAGGAGGCGCTGGCCAATCCCCAAATTTCGTTTAAGTTTATCCGCGACGGCGCGGTGCGCCTTCAAACGCCGGGCGGCGGCCAATTGGCCGCCGCGGCGCGCTGTGTGCTTGGACGCGAATTCGCGGAACAGACGATCCCGGTGTCGTATGAGCTGGAGGGCCTGGCGCTTGAGGGACTGATCAGCAGGCCGTCGTTTGCGCGCGGCTCGCGCACGCTCCAGAACTTTTTTATCAACACGCGTTTTGTGCGCTCCAAAACATGCATGGCCGCGTTTGAGGAAGCTTACCGCAACATGCTTATGGTCGGGCGTTTTCCGTCGTGCGCGCTCAATTTGACGATTCCGCCGCAGACCGTCGACGTCAATGTGCACCCGGCCAAAACCGAGGTGCGCTTTGCGAATGAAAAGAGCGTGTTCGACCTGGTGTATTACGGCTGTAAGACGGCGCTGGGCGCGCACCGGCTCGCACCGGAGATCAAGGCGGACGAGCTGCGTTACAATCCGTTTGCGGCGCATACCGCCCCCGAGGCGCCAAAGCAGCAGCGTATGAGCGCCGCGCAGTACCGGATACAGACCGGCGTGCCGGATGAACAGCCCGCGCGCGTGAGCGCAGAGCAGTACCGGGAACAGATGCGCGCATTGGAGCCGGCCGCGCAGGGGAAAGAGGAGCGGTGCGTTTTAAATGCGCCGGAGATCGCGCCGGCGCCGCAGGCTCATTCACCGCAGACGCGCATCCGGTCTCATCGTGCAATTGATATTGTGTTTGACGAGCCGGATGATGATGACGCACAGTCTGTTTCAAGCGCGAATCCATACGCCGATTCCTATGCGACCGCGCGTCCTGTGGCGCTTGCTGCCCGGACACTGCCGGTATTGGCGGAGCAGGCGCCGCCGCGGGATTTTCCTGCCGCGCCCGCAGGAGAAGAAGCGGCGCCTTCCGTTTCGGTACAGCCGGCCTGCGCGGTGGACGATCCCTATGAAAACGCCGTGCTGATCGGCGAATTGTTTGGGACGTATATTGTGCTGGAAAACGGTGCGGAAATGATTTTAATCGATAAACACGCGGCGCATGAGCGGCTGCTTTACAACCGTTTGGCCGCGGCGGGGCCTGGGGAGGAGCGGCAGCTGCTTTTGACGCCTGTTTCGGTGCATTTGTCCCCAGAGGAGCACGCCGCCGTACTGGAAAATGCGCAGCTTTTGGCGCGTGCGGGCGTGGGGATCGAGGACTTTGGCGACGGGTTTGTCGTTGTACGCGAGACGGCCCCTGTGCTGGCTGACGCCGACCTCGCGGCTATTGTCACAGAGTGCGCGCAGAAATTGTTGCTCGCAAACGAGCGCCTGACGCCGCATGTGCTTGAGGAGCTGTACCATACAATGGCGTGCCGCTCGGCGATCAAGGCGCACGACCGGACGGCCGCTCCGACGCTGCGTCAGCTTGTGGAGCTGCTGCGTGCCGACGGCGACGCGGATCACTGCCCGCATGGGAGGCCGGTGTCTATCCGTATGTCGCGGCATGAAATCGAGAAAAAATTCGGCAGGCTTGGATGAACAATGAATGAAACGCTAAAAAAACAGCCGCTGATCGCGGTGGTTGGCCCCACAGCCTCAGGAAAGACGGCGCTCGCGGTCGAGCTGGCGCTTTATTTTGGCGGGGAGGTTGTCTCGGCCGATTCGATGCAGGTTTATAAACGGATGGATATTGCCACGGCAAAGCCCGACGAAGCGGAGAAAAAGGGGGTGCCGCACCATCTGATCGATCTGATCGAGCCGGATGGCGCGGCGTTTTCCGTTGCGCAGTATGCGCGGCGCGCACACGTCGTGATTGCCGATATCGCCGCGCGCGGGCGCGTGCCGATTCTGGCGGGCGGCACAGGTCTTTATATCGACGCGGTCATTGACAATATTGACTTTTCAAATATCCGCAGCGATGAATCGGTCCGCGCCGAACTGTACGCGCAGGCCGAAGCGCATGGAAACGAGCATATGCTTGAGATGCTGCGCGCGGTCGATCCCGAGCTTGCGGCCGCGCTGCACCCAAACAACCTTGGGCGCATTCTGCGCGCTTTGGAGGTCTACCGTGTGACGGGCGTGCCGATGAGCGAGCATCAACGTCGTTCGCGTCAGACGCCTGAGCGTTATGACGTTTGCATGATCGGGCTGAATTTTACCGACCGCGCGATGCTGTATGACCGTGTCAACCGGCGTGTCGACCTGATGATTGAGCGCGGCCTGATCGACGAGGCGCGCGCAGTCAGCGCCGTGTGCCGCGGGACGGCACTCCAGGCAATCGGTTACAAGGAACTAATCCCGTATCTGGACGCAGGCGCGCCGCTGGAGGAATGCATAAACCGCCTCAAGCAATCGACACGGCGCTACGCAAAGCGGCAGCTTTCGTGGTTCCGGCGCGATGCGCGTATCGTCTGGCTAATGGTTGATAAAAGTGAATCGCTGCGGGAATTAACCGAAAAGGCGGTTTGTGTGGTTCACAAGAGCGGAATTCTGTGATATAATTAGATATTGTAAAAAAGGTGAATGGGCAGTCTTGGCAGCAGAGCCAAGCGGTCCGATGCTGCGCCGCAGCAGGGAGGTAAGTATGAAGCAGCTCAATTTACAGGATGTTTTTCTTAATCAAGCCCGCCGTGAAAAGCTCACAGTGACGATTTACCTGACCAATGGGTTTCAGTTCAAGGGGATTGTGCGCGGGTTTGATTCCTATACAGTCATCCTCGACTGCGAAGGAAGACAGAACCTTGTTTATAAGCACGCAATTTCCACGATCAGTCCGTCCAAGGTGATCAGCATCCTGGAAACGGCTGAGGACGACCAGGATGAAGAATAACGGTAAATTATGAAAAGTACGCTGACGCAGCGGCTTGTCATGGCGCTGGTGACGGTATTCCTGCTGGCGTATGTGGGATATCAGATCTGGCGCTATGTGACGCCTGCTTATAAAACGGAAACGGCGTTTACTTATACGGTTACGGAGACAGCGAGCGTAAACGGCGTCGTTCTGCGCGACGAGGTTCTGCTCGATAACAGTGTTGGAAACGGAGTTGCCTCCTATCTTGTGGGTGACGGTGCAAAGGTTGCGGGCGGGACCGTAATCGCTGAGATCTACCGCAATAAGGAGGACGCCCGGAATATTGAACAGCTGCGCGCGCTTGAAAAAAAGCGCACGCAGCTCGAGAAAGCGCAGGACCCGGGCACCACGTCGTTTGCGCATACGGATGTGCTTAACCGGCAGATTTTCAGCGAGCTGGATACAATCATTGGCTCTGTGGAATCGGGATCGATGGCTGGGGCAGCTGAAAACGCGGACAACCTGTTGTTGCTTATGAACACCAAACAGATTGCAACGGGACGGCAGTCAGATTTTCAGGAAACGATCAACCAGCTCAAGGCCGAGGAAAGCTATCTGTCCAATCAGATCAGCCGCGACCCGCGGCAGATTACCGCGCCGCAGCCCGGCTATTTTATACGGACCATTGACGGCTTTGAGGGGAAAGTGCCCTATAAGGAGGTCCCCGATCTGACACGGGCGCAGGTCGACGAGCTGCTCGCACAGCCGGTACAGGGTGAATCAGACCGCGTGGGCAAGGTGATGCTTGGCCACCGCTGGTACTACGCTGTTACGGTTCCCGAGGAGGATGTGTCGCTTTATAAGGAAGGCGCTTCTGTCACGCTGGATTTCCATTTGTCGGGGACACAGCCGGTTCCGGCAGTTGTGTACAGCGTCAATGAGGATAAGGACAATGGCGGCGCAGCGGTGATTTTCCGCTGCGATTATATCAATGAATCGCTTGTCAATCTGCGCTTTACACAAGCTGATGTGGAATTTAAATCGATTTCCGGGCTGCGTGTAAGCAGTTCGGCGATCCGTTACGAAGGAATCCAGAAGGGCGTCTATGTTTCACGCGGAGAAACGATGCAGTTTCGGCCGGTTACAATCCTGTATGAATCGCCGGGGTTTGTAATCTGTCTTGAAATGGACACGAACACCCCGGAAGGCGCGAATGGATTGCAGCAGTTTGACGAAGTCATTATTGAGGGGGCGCAGTTATATGATGGAAAACCGCTTAAATAATCTCAGCATTGCGCAGTCGGTTGAACAAATTCTGGATAATATTGCAAAAACATGTGCATTATGTGGTCGCGACGCTTCGGATGTGCAGTTGATGGCCGTGACAAAAACAGTTGAGGCGCAGCGTGTGAATGAGGCCATCCATGCCGGCGTGCGGTTGCTTGGTGAAAATCGGGCGCAGGAACTGCTGGCCAAGTATGATGATTATGAAAAAGACGGCGTGGACATTCATTTCATCGGACATCTGCAAACAAACAAGGTCCGTCAGATTGTCGATAAAGTTACGATGATCCAATCGCTCGACAGTGTGGCGCTCGCGCAGGAGATTGAGCGTCAATGCGAAAAGCACGACAAAAAAATGAATTGTCTGGTGGAAGTAAATATTGGAAGTGAATTGTCAAAATCAGGTGTTGCTCCCGACCGATTGTCTGATTTTCTGGGAGAACTATCCGGTTTTGGACGGATTTGTGTGCGCGGACTGATGGCGATCCCGCCTGTGAGCGGTACGGACGCTGAAAAAGAGCGTTATTTTTCCGGCATGCATAAACTATTTGTTGACATTAGGGACAAAAAATTAGATAATATCAATATGGATTTTTTGTCTATGGGCATGTCCGACGACTATCTGCTGGCAATCAAGCACGGTTCCAACCTGGTCCGTCTTGGCACCAGGCTGTTCGGGCATAGGGATTATGGCCCGGCCAAGTGAATCAGAGGGGGTTGTTTCAGTGGGAATCATGGATAAATTCAAGAACTTTATCGGGATCCCGGAGGATGAGTATTATGACGACGAGGACGTCGACTTTATCTCCAGCGACAATGGCCGCGGAGATATGCGCGAGGACCCGCCGTCCCATTCCGAAAAACGCGGGAACAAGGTGGTTAATATCCATGCGACCACACAGCTGCAGGTCGTGCTTGTCAAGCCGGAGCGGTTCGAGGACGCCTCCGCCGTTGCCGATCATCTCAACGACAAGCGCACGGTCGTGTTGAATCTTGAATCGACCAACAAGGATGTTTCACGGCGTCTGATCGATTTTTTATCGGGCGTCGCATATGCAAATAACGGACAGATCAAGCGTGTTGCAAACAGTACCTACATTATCACACCGTATAATGTTGATATTATGGGCGATCTGCTTGACGAGCTTGAAAGCAGCGGCGTATTCTTCTGATGGCTTTGGCGGATAAGAAGGAGCAGGCATTCGCCGCGCATATCTGTGACCTCTTGGAGATTGCCCGCAAAAGCTATACGGCGCGATTCTCCGGATTTCTCGACGCGCGCCAGCTTGTGCTGGCGCGCGGATGCGTATCCGCCGCGGGAAGCGGCGCGGAGCATTTGTTTTTCGGCGGCTATCCGGGTGCGGAGCGTGTGATGCTCGGCGCGTTCGCACCGTATGAACAGCCGGACGAAACTTCGTTTCCAATTGTCCCGCTGACCATCGGATACCGTGCGCAGGACGCGCCGGGGCACCGCGACCTGCTCGGCTCGCTCACAGGGCTTGCAATTGGGCGTGAGGCGATCGGCGACATTCTGGTAGGCGGGGAATACGCCGTTTGCTTTGTTTCATCCGCAGTTGCGCCGGTGATCTTAAATGAACTGAAAAAGGCAGGGCGCTGCGGCGTGCGTGTGTGTGAAGGAATGCCGGAGGTTCTGCCCGCGTTGCACAGGTATGCGGATCTGCCGCTGATCGTTACGTCGCTGCGGCTTGATTGCATGGTGGCTGCCGTCGCTGGGCTTTCCCGGGAAAAGGCGGCGCAGGCAATCCGTTCGCAGTTGGTAGCTGTCAACGGCGCCGTGCTGGCGCAAACGTCTGGTATGCTCTGTGAAGGCGATGTTTTCAGCATTCGGGGGTATGGGAAATACCTGTTCAAGCAGGTATTGTCGTCAACGAAAAAGGGCCGCCTGCATATCCTTTGCAGAAAATATGTCTGATCGGGTTCGTTTGACGAACCGTTCCAATAGATAAGGAGGATGTTTGATCGTGCTGAATCCAAACGAGATTGCCAATAAAAGATTTGACAAAGTAATGGGGCAGAAATATCGCGCGGACGATGTGGACAATTACCTTGCTCAGGTTGCCGACAGCATGAACGACCTTCTGGAAGAAAAGCAGGAGCTGGAAAAAAAGCTGATTGTTCTGGCGGACAAGCTGGAAGAATATAAGGATGACGAGGAAAGCCTGCGCTCCGCACTGCTTGGCGCGCAGAAGCTGGGCGACAGCGTCGTTCGTGACGCCAAGGCAAAGGCAAGGGATATTCTGGAGGACGCCGAGGCGCGCGCCAACATGATTGTGGAAAACGCCAAACAGGAAATCGAGCGCCAGCAGGCGGGCTTTGTGCGGATGCAGCGGGAGGTCGCGACGTTCAAAAGCAAGCTTCAGCTTGTGTATAAGCAGCATCTTGAACTGATCGCGTCCATTCCGGTCGATGAAAACATTGTGAACGCCGCAATGAAAAAAACACAGCCCAAACCGCCGGCGCCGGAGACGCCCACAGGGCCGGACGAGCCGTCTGACCCCATGCCCGAGCAGACAGTTCCGGAGGATGCCGGCGATTCTCCGGCGGATCTGCCGGAGAGTCCGGACGGCCTGGCCGGCCTTCCTGTGGAGGAGGACGGTTATCCGCTGGCGGAAGATGAACTGCCCCCTCTGACCTACAGCGAGGAGGAAAGCTTCCGGTACGAGGAGACGGAGGAATATATTCCCGACGGCGAGCCGGACGAGCCGGCCAAGCATGAATCTCGCTTTGGGCCGCTGAAATTTGGCCGTGAATTTGACCTGAAACGAAACGACGGAAAGCGTAGACGCTGAGAACACAGCTTGGTCTGCATATCCGGCGTGACCGATGACAATAGACAAACAAGGAGAGATCTGTCCAATGTCCGAAATGGATTACAGCAAGACGCTTAACCTGCCAAAAACTGATTTTTCAATGCGCGCTGGGCTTCCCCAGAAGGAACCCGTCATGGTGAAAAAATGGGATGAAGAACATCTGTATGAGCGGATGCTTGAGAAAAACGAAGGCAAGCCGCTTTACATGTTCCACGATGGCCCGCCGTATGCAAACGCCAATATTCATCTTGGCACGGCGCTGAACAAGGTGCTCAAGGATATCATTGTCCGCCAGAAGAATCTCTCCGGCTTTAAAGCGCCATATACGCCGGGGTGGGATACGCATGGCCTTCCGATTGAGCTCAAGGCGCTCAAGGAGATCGGAGTTTCCAGCGACATCGCCCCGATTGAGCTGCGCCGGGTCTGCCATGATTTTGCGCTGCGCTTCGTCGAGAACCAGAAGGAGCAGTTCAAACGCCTCGGCACCATTGCCGATTATGAGCACCCTTATCTGACGCTCAAGCCGGAATACGAGGCGCGGCAGGTTGAAATTTTTGGAGCGATGGCCAGCAAGGGTTATATTTATAAGGGATTAAAGCCTGTATACTGGTGCCCGACCTGCGAAACGGCGCTGGCCGAGGCGGAAATCGAGTACAATGAGGACAAGTGCAATTCCATCTATGTCAAGTTCAATGTGATCGACGACAAGGATGGTGTTTTGGAGCGCCTCGGCGCGAAGGATCTTTCTAAAACGTTTGTTGTCATCTGGACGACGACGACCTGGACTTTGCCAGGCAATATGGCTATCTGTGTCGGGCCGGCATTTGAATATTGTGTCGTCGCTGCAAACAGCGAATATTATGTAATGGCCAAGGAGCTTGTCGGGGCTTCGATGAAGGCTGCCGGAATTGCAGATTACGAAATCCTGGGCACTTGTCTCGGGGAGGAGCTGGAATACATCACCTACCAGCATCCGTTCCTTGACCGGCAGTCGCCTGTTATTCTTGGCGACCATGTCACGTTGGAGAGCGGCACCGGCTGCGTCCATACCGCGCCTGGACACGGTGTTGAGGACTTTGATGTCTGCGCGCAGCATTATCCAGAGATTGAGGTCGTCGTACCGGTCGATAAATTTGGCAATCTGACCGAACTGGCCGGAGAATTTGCCGGTCTTTCGACGGACGATGCGAATGCTGCGATCGTCAAGAAGCTGGCTTCTACCGGGAACCTGTTTGCCATTGAGAAAATCGTCCACCAGTATCCGCATTGCTGGCGCTGTAAGGACCCGATCATCTACCGCGCGACAGAGCAGTGGTTTTGTTCCGTCGACGATATCAAGGAACAGACTGTGTCCGAGATCGAAAAGGTTGCGTTTGTTCCTGAATGGGGCCGCGGCCGCATGATCAATATGGTGCGTGACCGCAGCGATTGGTGTATTTCGCGTCAGCGTACCTGGGGCGTGCCGATTCCGATTTTCTACTGTAAGCAATGCGGAAAATATCATGTAAATGAAACAAGCATTGAGGCTGTCGCGGCCCTGTTCAGGGAAAAAGGTTCCGACGCCTGGTATACGACCGACGCGGCGGATATTCTGCCCGCCGGCACAAAATGCGCCGCCTGCGGCTGTACGGAATTTGTTAAGGAAACAGACATTATGGATGTTTGGTTCGATTCCGGAACATCCTATGCGTCCGTTATCCACGACAATCCCGATTTGAAGTGGCCGGCCGACCTCTATCTTGAAGGCACCGACCAATACCGCGGATGGTTCCAGTCATCCCTGCTGACTTCGGTCGCATGGAAGGGCGTCGCGCCATATAAGACGGTCTGCACGCATGGATGGGTTGTCGACGGCGAGGGGCGCAAGATGTCCAAGAGCCTTGGCAACGGAATGGAACCTTCTGAAATCACCGATCAGTATGGCGCGGATATCCTGCGCCTGTGGGTTGCTTCAGCCGATTATCATGCGGATATCCGTATTTCGAAGGACATCCTCAAGCAGCTTTCCGAGGTGTATCGCAAAATCCGCAATACCGCGCGTTATATCCTGGGGAATATCGCCGACTTTACGCCCGATAAAGATGCGGTTGCCTTTGACCGGCTGACCGGGCTTGACAGATGGGCGCTCACACGTTTCAATGAACTTGTCAAGACGGTTACAGAGGCGTATGACCGCTTTGAATTCCACATCATTTATCATGCGCTCCACAATTTCTGTACGATTGATATGTCCAACTTCTATCTTGACGTGATCAAGGACCGCCTGTATGTCGAGGCCCCTGATTCAGAGGACCGCCGTGCGGCGCAGAGCACAATCTACACAATCCTGCGCGGTATGACGCTGCTGTTTGCTCCGATCATCCCATTTACGGCGGAGGAAATTTGGAGCTTTATGCCTGACGACAGCCGCTATGATGGTGCATCTGTGATGTTCAATGAGATGCCCAGGGTCATTGAGGGCATTTCAGATGAGGCGTTTATGGAGAAGTGGGATCGTATTCACGCTTTGCGCGACGATGTGCTTAAGGCGCTTGAGGCTGCCCGTAATGCCAAAACAATCGGTAAATCGCTCGAGGCGAAGGTAGTGCTGCACTTTGACGGCAGCCTTGCGGAGCAGATCGGTCTGACATTGGATGAGCTGGCAACCGTGTTCATCGTTTCCCAGGTGGAGGTTACAGCGGAAGGGGCTGGCTCATATCAGGGGACGGTTCCGTTCCTGCCCGGTCTTACAATTGAGATTGCGCATGCTGACGGAGCGCATTGCCCGCGCTGCTGGGTGTACAGCGATACAGTCGGCAAGGATGCGCGGCATCCGACGCTTTGCGCCCGCTGCGCACAGATCATCGGCTAATAGACACAATTGTCTGCGGCGCTTAATGAAGGTTTAAGCGCCGCAGTTTTTTATCGGAATAGGTGGTTTCTATATGATCATTGGTATCGTGCTGGCTGTTTCAGCGTTTTTGGTCGCTGTCGATCAGCTTCTGAAGGTATGGGCGCTGCAAACGCTGGCCGGCGGCCCGTCAATCCTGGTGATTCCTGGGCTGCTTCAATTTACGTATGTGGAGAACCGCGGCGCGGCTTTTGGAATTTTTCAAGGGCGCGTCGGGCTTTTGTCGCTGTTTACCCTGGCTGTGATTGTCGTTGCATTGATTTTGCTCATACGCGGAAGGCTGCGCCATCCGCTTTTGATGTGGAGCGTCGGGCTGATTATCGCGGGAGGTGTTGGCAACCTGATCGACCGTGTTTTTCGATCGTTTGTGGTCGATTATATCGATATATCACCGCTGTTCAGTTTCCCGGTTTTTAATTTTGCGGATTGCTGCGTTGTAATCGGTACAGCGATGCTGGCGGTTTATATGCTTCTGATCGATGGACGAAAGAAACCCAATGGGACACAGGCAAGCGGGGACAGCGATGAATAGGCTGTACTATACATCCGAGGAATCTGATGCCGGCGTTCGCGCCGACCGCTGGCTGGCCAGCGCCGCTGAGGGGCTGCTTACACGGTCAGCTATTCAAAAGCTGTGTGACTGCAAAGCCGTGCGGGTCGGGGAAAAGCCTGTTTCAAAGAATGACCGCCTGCGCGGCGGGGAGACGTTTATAATTGATGTGCCGGATGCGCAGCCGCTTGACATTGTACCGCAGGACATCCCGATTGAGATTGTATATGAGGACGGCGATCTGCTTGTCGTCAACAAGCCGAAGGGAATGGTGGTGCATCCCGCGCCGGGACATCCGAACGGGACGCTGGTAAATGCGCTGCTGTATCATTGTCAAGGCCGCCTTTCGTCGATCAATGGAGTGATCCGGCCTGGAATTGTGCACCGCATCGATAAGGATACAAGCGGTCTTTTGATTGTGGCGAAAAACGATGCGGCGCATGGCACGCTGGCGGAACAGATCAAGAACCACAGCTTTACACGTATTTATAACGCGGTAGTGTACGGTGGTTTTTCAACAGATGAAGGGACCGTCGATGCGCCGATCGGACGAAGCCAGAATGACCGCAAGAAGATGTGCGTAACAGACAGAAACGCACGTGGTGCGGTGACGCATTACCGAGTGCTGGAGCGTCTGGGGCGTTTCACGTGGTTGAAACTGTGCCTGGAAACAGGCCGGACGCATCAAATTCGTGTGCATATGGCATATATCGGTCATCCGGTCGCGGGCGATCCTATCTACGGCCCGCAGAAGACCATCACAAGCCTGCATGGACAGTGCCTGCACGCAAGGGTCATTGGATTTCATCATCCGCGTACTGGTGTATATATGGAGTTTTCAAGTGAGCTGCCGGACTATTTTTCTACTTTTTTGACATCTCTCAGACAGAATTAAGTACCTGTATTTACAGCCGGAAGATGCAGGGCAGGCGAGGAGTCTTGTACCCGATCAAGGAAAATTTTTGCAGGCGGGTTGTCGCCCGGCAAAAAATTCAGAAGCTGTACCAATGGGGAAAGTGCATGGAGCAGCGAGAAAATTTTCCGCCTGGACATGTGCGTTTACCCATTGGTACAGCTTCTCAGCGCAGGACTGGAGCAAAAGGCCAGCCTGCACGGCGCTTGGTGACTGTGAATACAGGTTATAAACAAAGGAGCAGGGTGTCCGCCCTGCTCCTTCGTTTATAAGGTCCGATTCGTTCTTTCCCGAATAGAATAGAATATGCCATGCCAACTGGCAGACATGGCATAATTGCGCAGTGCAAACGGCAAAGCCGTTTGCTGACGCTGAATGACGGCAGGCAAGTCCATCGGGCTTGTTGCTGTGGTATAATAACCGCAGAGCGGCTATTATACCAATCTTATGGCCAAGGCGATACGCGGGCACGGCCCGCTTTCGCCCCGATGGTCGATTATACCATGCCGCTTCGCGGACATGGTATAATATACTTCATGCGCTGTGTGCGCGCCGCAGTCATAGGCAAAAATAGCGGCGCATGAAGTAGTTTTTGCGTATGCGGGCCGTCCCGGCCCACGCGCTTTGATTCCGGGCTGTGCCGTCAAAAACGGCGCAGGGCCGTTTTGCTATGCGTTTGCATAGAAAAATGTAGAGAAGGAGCTGAATTGGTTGCCTGGTAATAACTATAATAACAATGGACGCCCTCAACGGTATATCCCACCGCCGCAACCACAGCCATATATACAGGGTGGGCGCAATTGGTCGCATAATATCAATAGCCCCGGCGTTCATGGCTTCCAACAGGGAGGGCAGCAGGCGGGTTCAGAATCAAATTGGGAGGACCAGGACCGGCAGCAGTATCGCTGATCCATGGGGTTTGAAACATCCGGTGTCAGAGCTGATTTAACGGACGTGACACCGGATGTTTTTTCGAATTTTACATATTTTTTTTCTTTTTTATTGCTTCGGCATAGCGGCGCAGCTCTGCCACTGAATGAAATTCCTCAGGCCGCTTATTGATGGCTCGTTTGACGTCTTCCGGAAGGGAGTCAAAATAATTGGCCGCCGACATATCACAGCCGAATCCATAGGAAAAATAGTTGGATTGTTCAAGATACATGAAAATCACCTCCGCTATATCATATGCGGATCAGGTGAATGCAACCGTGTAAATCCTGGATTATTTACAAAAAAGTGTCCGATTTGAATCGGACACTTTTGAGTACTATTTCGTTTGAGGCTTCTTTTCCTCAGCCTGTTTGGTAATATTTTGATGTAAATCCAGGATACTTTGAGACGCCAGGTCGAAATCTCTCACTTCCTCATACTGATCGACGAGTTTACTCTGGACAAGATCGCTGTAATCCTCTTTCCTGTCGCGGTAAACCAGCTTCAGAAGGATTGGTGTGATGATTGTTGTCACAATAACCATAATTACAACTGGGCCAAAAAAGTCTGCCTGCATCAGTCCGGTGGAAATACCCTTGGTTGCAACAATCAAGGCGACTTCGCCGCGGGAGATCATTCCAATGCCGATTTGAATGCATTCACTGTTGGAATAGCGGCAGAGCTTTGCGCCCAAGCCGCAGCCAAGAACTTTGGAAATACAGGCCCACAGAACAAGAAAAATCGAAAACAGGATGATGGAGGTTGTCATTGGCGGAACCTCGACCTTTGCGCCGATGCTGGCAAAGAAAATCGGAGAGAGCAGCATATACGAAGCGATTTCAAACCGCGAAGCTACATAGGTGACCTTTTTGGTGTTGGAAATGATCAAGCCCGCTATGTAGGCGCCTGTGATATCGGCAACGCCAAAGAATTCTTCGGCGACATAGGCAAAGATCAGGCAGAAAGCGAAAGAAAGTACAGCGTAGCGGCGCAGGTCGCCAGGCGCGCGGCTCATCCAATATTCGATCAGCTTATGCATGACAATGCCAGCGATCAGGCTCAGAACGAAAAATGCCGCGATTTTAATCAGGACGATGCCGATTTTAACGCTTGGGTCTGCAAAGCTGGTGATCAGCGTCAGGGCAATAATACCGAGGATATCGTCGATCAATGCCGCTCCAAGAATCGCGTTGCCGGAACGAGTCGATAGCTTTCCCATTTCCTTGAGCGTTTCCACAGTGATGCTGACAGAGGTAGCTGTCAGGATGACGCCGATAAAGACATTTTGTAAAAATGCATCTGATTGCGTGTTGAAGATGGAAGCGATGACAAACCCGCCTGCCAGCGGTACAATAACACCGATTAAGGCGATCAGAAAAGACGCCTTGCCGGAACGTTTGAGTTCACCGATATCTGTTTCAAGGCCAGCGGTAAACATTAGTACAATTACGCCGATTTCGGCGATTTGATCAAGAAAGGTTGTCTCATGAATCACGCCGAGACAAGCAGGACCAAGTATCAAGCCAGCAAGCAGAGCGCCGACGACCTGCGGCATGGCGATGCGTTTTGTCAGAAGACCGAGAAGCTTTGTGCTGAGAAGAATGATGGCAACTGTCATCAGAAAGCTGTAAGATTCCATAAAAATTACCTCCTCGGATCCATACTTCAATCTTGTCCGTCTGCGCCGTGATATTTCTGATGCTCCTCCTTATTACGCTTCATTTGCGGCAATTGCGATGTCCGACGCAGCATGAACGACTGAAGCTGGTTCCTGTGGCGGACTTGCGTCGCCGCCACGTTCTAATAATTCGTTCCAGTGTCTTAGTATAGTCCGATACCAATTGTTTTTCAACAGTCAAACCATATAAATTTCAATCACAATTTGACAAAGGTTATATGTATTTCAAGAATAAAGAAAACAAATTCCTTTGAAACGTTGCAGATTTTGAAGTGGATGGTATAATATAGGTGATGAATGATGTTGTCTTTGACGCTCCATGCAAAAAGCATTGGAATGAATATCGCGCTGCTGTGCCAGCGGGCAGAGCGCGGTCAAAGAAACACTGGCAGGAGGAGTATTATGGCGGATAAATCAAAGGTTTATTTTACAGATTTGCGTGTGCGTTTGGAGGACGGCCTTCTCAAAAAGCTGGACCGTTTGATCCGCGCGGCAGGGATGGAGACGATCGATTTTAAGAATAAGTTTGCGGCGATTAAAATTCATTTCGGGGAACCGGGCAACCTCGCGTTTCTGCGTCCGAATTTTTCCAAGGTTGTAGCTGACTTGGTCAAGGAAAAAGGCGGTCGGCCCTTCCTGACCGACTGTAATACGCTGTATGTCGGCCGGCGTAAGAATGCGATTGATCATATTGAAGCAGCTTATGAAAACGGATATAGCCCGTTTTCGACTGGTTGCCAGGTGATTATTGGCGATGGATTAAAAGGGACCGATGAACAGCTTGTGCCGGTTGATGGCGAATATGTTAAGGAAGCCAAGATCGGCCGCGCGATTATGGATGCGGATATCATCATTTCGCTGACACATTTCAAGGCGCATGAATGTACCGGGATCGGCGGCGCGCTGAAAAATCTGGGCATGGGCTGCGGTTCACGCGCTGGCAAAATGGAGATGCATTCCGCGGGCAAACCATATGTTGAGCAATCGGTTTGCGTGGGTTGCGGTATGTGTAAAAGAAATTGTGCGCATGATGCGATTGCCATTACAAACCGTAAAGCCTCGATCGATCACTCAAAATGTGTCGGCTGCGGCCGCTGCATTGGCGCCTGTCCTGTGGACGCTGTACAAGCGGCTCAGGATGAAGCGTTTGATATCCTCAATAAAAAGATTTCTGAATATACGCTGGCTGTGGTCAAGGATCGCCCACACTTCCACATCTGTCTGGTGATGTCTGTTTCGCCGTTTTGCGACTGCCATCCGGAAAATGATTTGCCGATTGTACAGGATATTGGAATGTTCGCCTCCTTTGATCCGGTGGCGCTTGACATGGCCTGTGCCGACGCAGTAAACGGGCATCCGGCGCTGCCTGGTAGTCTGCTTGAAGGCCGCCCGGCTGGCGGGGACCATTTTAAGGAGCTTCATCCGGCGACCGATTGGCGTGTCGGACCTGAGCACGCCGAAAAATTAGGGATCGGCAGTACACAATATGAATTGATTGCTGTAAAATAAAAAAGACGGGCGAGAAGCAAAGGCTTCTCGCCCGTCTTTTTTCTTAATTAAGTATCTGAAATTATAATTGACTGTCCCTCATTTGACATCGCTTTCGTATATTTGAAGATCATATATACCGCTATTGTATCAAAAGGAGTTTTT